>JAABUL010000013.1_pt1 | contig 266388 bp, 312 predicted proteins | sample 5559151 | NCBI WGS metagenome assembly JAABUL01 (sample SAMN10711876, study PRJNA513368) | rock metagenome | isolation source: Antarctica rocks | place: Antarctica: Victoria Land, Pudding Butte sud
GTGGACATGCAAAGTCCAATGATAGAAGTTGCTCACGAGGTCGGAAGGGTTCCTGACAGGCCGTGAGATGGCAACGCTGACATCTAACATCTCGTAGTCGGTGCGTCATCTTGAGCAGCACGTTGGAGCCAATAACGCGACTGCTCCATGTGACTGCATCAACAATGATATTTGTCTATCGTATGCGCGCATCTTCCTCACCCTGATTTTGAAGCTTCGCACGTGGTTGTTGCCGGCGCCAATCGGATCTTCCCGTCAACCCCAACGTCGACTTTCGAGAAAGCTGAAACCGATCCCCTATCTGACTACGCTTGTTCTTGCCGACTGAGACCTGACGTCTTCATTCCATCGATCAACCATCGGATATTCAACGAGACACCCGGACTTACCTCTAGCAAAGCACAATGGGAGCCGACGGCCGGAACTCTGGCGAGTCGGAGCGAAAGCTCGAAGGCGGCGATTCTGAGAAGCCGCAGCTGCCTCCCCCAGTCCACGCGGCGAAGGCAAGCGATGGGGGTCTGCATCCTGCGGTCTACATTGCGTATGTTTTCAAGAACTGTGGTACTGAAGAAAAAGATTGACTGACTGGGAATGTCAGGCTGTGGATTACACTTAGTTCGAGTGTGATTTTGTTCAACAAGTGGATCCTGTCATCTGCAAAGTTCAGTAAGTCAATTGAGGCTCTGATAGTACAATCAGGCAGACTAACTCCTCGTCACAGCATTCCGTAAGTGTGGTCATAGTCCCACGATATCATTGCAGCTACTTATTAGTTCGAAGCTCTGTTCTTGACAACATGGCATATGGTGTTTGCCGCATTTATGACACAAGTCCTTGCCCGCGCGACACCATACTTGGACTCTCGGCACAAGGTTCCGATGACACCACAGAAGTATATGTATGCACGAAAGCCTCATCTAAACAAATCGTACAATAGCAAGACTAACGCTACGAGATACAGGACCGCAATCGTCCCCATTGGCGTGCTGTTCAGCTTCAGCTTGATCTTCGGCAATGTAGCATACATGTACCTCAGCGTCTCATTCATCCAAATGCTCAAGGTAGCGTCGACCGCGCCAGAAGAAAGCTGCTGTAGCTAACACGCGTCCAGGCTTCAAACGTTGTTGCGACTCTCCTCGCTACATGGGCGTTCGGTCTTGCACCACCGAATATGAGGACACTGGCCAACGTTTCGGCAATCGTCATTGGTGTTGCGATTGCATCATGGGGAGAGATCAAGTTTGACCTGACGGGATTCTTGTGTGGGTACTGCTATGCTTCAGAGTCGCCCCCATACTGACATAGCGTCACAGTCCAAGCTGCAGGTATCGTCTTCGAGGCCTCACGTCTAGTCATGGTGCAAGGCCTTCTCAGCTCGGCCGAATTCAAGATGGATCCTTTGGTGTCGCTGTACTACTTCGCACCCGCATGCGCCGTGATCAATTGTGTGTTCACGGTATTCGTCGAAGGCCCAAAGATCAGCATGGGTGACATTTACGGACTCGGTTCCGGTACCCTCATCGCCAACGCTTTCGTAGCATTTGGACTCAACGTTTCTGTCGTCCTCTTGGTACTTACACCACACTTGACAGTTTCCTCCCGCAAACACTGACATCTTGATAGATCGGCAAAACCTCAGCTGTGGTTCTGACCCTCTCCGGTGTGCTGAAAGACATCCTCCTTGTCGTTGCTTCAATGACCATCTTCGGGGATCCGGTCAGCGCCATCCAGGTCCTCGGCTACTCTGTCGCTCTCGGTGGCCTGGTGTACTACAAGCTTGGCGGCGAGAAGCTCAAGTCACTCGGGACTGACACCAGACTGGCTGTCGGAACTTTCCAGCAGGAGCGACCAGTTGCTTCGAAGGCCATCGTGCTTGTAGCAGTGCTTGGAAGCATCGCGTTCCTGGTGCTTGAGGTCTGGCCTGCCGTGATGGCCTGAGGAGTGTTCGAGTAGTTCCGGCGATTTGGCATTCGCGACGTTGTGCATTGAAGGAGCAGGTAGCATTATTGGGGAGGTTGTATATCATATTTGGAGGAGTTCACGGCAAAACAACGGCAGGTAGACATAATTGTATCCTGATCTAGATATCAAACATATGCCTGTGGCTGAGAGAACGAATGCTGGCGACGCGTAGCTGTGAACGCAGCGTGTGGAATCTGCTCGTACATCGTTCAAGAATTGCGGACCTCGTTCCGTATACAAAAGCAGTAACTATCGTGATGCTCGTTCGATTCGGGGACGCAGGGCTTCTCGGATGGACCACAAGCCGGCGTACGGAGTACGGATCTCGTTCGCATCACGGCTCTAACTATACGAGCGGCGGAGCACGTCTAGGTACCCGTGGATCCCCATCTCCCAAGAAACTTACTACCAATTGCTTGACGAAGTTGAGGCCGGATGAAGGCTCGAGGATAGACACCGGAAGAGGAACCGTTGAGTCATCGCCTTGGCTGGCAAGTTCGCGCCACCGCGTGCGGCAAATGGCCTAGCGAATGGAGTAGGATTCGCGATCGGGCCACCTTTTTTAGTTGTCGTCTCGCGTGCGCGGGTCCCGAGAGCTGGGCATTGACGCCTGCTATATCCATATATATCATCGATCGACCCTGCTGGTAAAAGCTGGGTGTTACTATGAAATAATGTTTTGAACGTGGACGACTCTAAAGTCATGACGTCGATTAACGAAAAACCGCCCCCTACTGATGGATTTCCGGCCGCACTCACGACACCAAGCGATGAGCATAATAGCGAGAAGAGGGACGAAAAGGAGACTCCAGCCAAAGGTGGCGAGGAGAAGGAAAAGAAAGGCAGTTTTGCTGACTTCTGGGTAAAACGATGCGTTTGGACTACCGAAGTCTTCAACAGCTAATCTGTGCAGCGTATCTTTCGTTACTCTGATGCCCTCGATCGCGGCCTCTACGCCATCGGACTTGGACTCTCTGTCGCCGCAGGAGCTGCTCTTCCACTCATGACATTGATCTTTGGAAAATTCACCAAGCAATTCACAGACTTTACGTCAGGCAATTCACCGGTCTCCGACTTCCACGATGCTGTCAACCAACTGGTGCTGTACTTCGTCTATCTCTTCGTGGCCCGTTTCTTCATTGTGTATATTGCCAATATATGCGTCAGTATTGCTGCGTTAAGAACTACGAGAGCTATTCGATATGCATTCCTGGAGGCTACTCTTCGACAAGAGGTCTGGCACTTCGACAAAGAGAGCAATGGCTCTATTTCGTCGCAGGTGACTACCAGTGAGCTTATAACTAGGCGTAAGCAGAGGAGCGTTGACTGATCTTGTTGTTGCACAGACGGGAACCGCATCAATCAGGGCATCGCAGAGAAATTCGCCTTCATATTTCAGGGAATGTCCCTCTTCTTCTCTGGCTTCATCATCGCCCTTGCCGTGCAGTGGAAGCTTGCTTTGATCATCATGTCGATCATACCCGCGATCCTCATTGTCGTGAGCGTATGCATAGCCGTTGATGCGGGTCACGAATCACAGATTACTAGCATCTACTCGAAAGCAGCCGTCAGTGCGCAGGAAGCCATCAGCTCGATCAAGACCGTCCACGCATTCTGGGCGCACGAGAAGATGGTGGAGAAGTACCAAGCGTACCTTGACGCCGCTCAAAAGATAGGCAAGAAGAAATCTCCTAACTATGGTATTTTGTTCTCAACCGAATGGTTCTTCGTCCTCTCAGGCACGGCGTTGGCGTTTTGGCAAGGCTTCCGGATGTACGTATGACGCCGATTGCATGTCAGGTAACAATAGCTGACTCTTCCACTCACCACTCCAGGTATGCGAGCGGAGAAATTGAGAGCGTCGGCACAGTCATAAACGTCGTGTTGGCAGTGACTATCTCTGCAACTGCGATGTCTACCATCGCTCCTCAGATCCAAGCACTCACGAATGCAGTATCAGCCGCCTTCGAGTTGTTCTCGATTATCGACAAGGAGTCGCTGCTCGATCCTCTATCCATGGAAGGTGAACAGCCACTCGACTGCAAAGGCGACATTCAGATCAGAGATCTGTCCTTTGCGTACCCTTCACGTCCAACTGCCCAAGTATTGCACAACTTGAGCCTGTCGATCCCAGCAGGAAAAACGACAGCTCTAGTCGGCGCGAGTGGGTGCGGAAAATCTTCCTTGGTGGCGCTGATCGAACGATGGTATCAGTCCTCTTCGGGTGACATACTACTAGACGGCAAGAGCATAACCGAATACAACACGAAATGGCTTCGCAGCAATATCAGGTTAGTGCAGCAGGAACCAGTATTATTCAGCGGGACAATCTACTCGAATATTGCAAAGGGCCTGGTTGGAGCTCAGACTACCCTCGAGCCTGAGAAGCAGAGAGAGTTGATCGAAGAGGCTTGCAAGGCGAGCAATTGCCATGACTTCATTCTTGATCTACCCGAAGGGTATCAGACACAGGTCGGAGAACGAGCAAGCATGCTTAGTGGCGGTCAAAGGTATGGCACCTCTTGCTTCCTTTATGCTCACATCACTACTAACACGATCGAACAGACAACGTATCGCTATCGCTCGCAGCATCGTGTCTGACCCGAAGGTCCTTCTACTTGACGAAGCGACGTCAGCCCTCGATCCCCGTGCAGAGAGGATTGTGCAAGACGCCTTGGATCGAGTCTCTGCCAACAAGACCACTCTGATTATTGCGCACAAGCTTGCCACCGTGAAAGCCGCCGACAACATTGTGGTCATGGCTTACGGTCGCATTGTCGAGCAAGGCACACATCGTGAACTAGTTGCTTTAGATGGGCAGTATGCTTCTTTAGTGAGAGCCCAAGACCTCGGAAGTACCGCAGGAGATGCAGACTTTACGAAGGAAGAGAACGATCTTCAAATGAGCAGAACAGACACGTTACAGAGAACGAAGACCGAGCCCAAAACTGCGGTCGAGGCAGAAATCGACCACCTTACTTCTGGAACCCTTGGATACGGCTTGGTGAAATGCGTCTGGATTATGTTGAAGGAGCAGAAAGACTTGTACTGGAAGTTCTTCTTGTCGTGCCTGGCTTGCTTGATTGCAGGAGGCACGTTCCCAGCACAGGCACTGCTCGACGCTCACCTCATCAACGTCTTCACCCTCCCAATCGACGAAGGTCGGAAGAAGGTATATCATCGATGCGTAATACCCTACCGTGTTTCAGACATTCGCTGACCCTTCTTTCTGCAGGCTGACTTCTTCGCTCTTATGTTCTTCGTGGTACGTCAAACTGTTGTGTGGAAGGGTTCTCAGAGACAGCATCAAGCACTATGCGGCGCTCTGAGACCTCAATACTCTCGACTTTAGCTCCGAGACACTTACTAACCCTTCTATCCTTCACTTTAGGTAGCGATTGCTAACTTCTTCGCCTATTTCATTGTCGGTTGGATCTGCAACGACATAGCACAGGTTGTTACACATCGATATCGTACAGAGATGCTGTCAAGAATCATTAACCTTGGTACGTTGTTGATAGGCAAAAGCTTTTAGATGTCTAATACACCGCTGACCGTTCATCTCATCTTCTCAGATCAAGACTTCTTCGACCGACCTGAGAACAGCAGTGGGGCTTTAACGAGCAAGCTGTCCTCGGTTCCGAACGCAATGCTGGAGCTCCTCGCTGGCAATCTTCTTCTCATCTTCATCGTGCTTGTCAACATTATCTCGTCAAGTACTATCGCGATCGCTTATGGGTGGAAACTCGGCCTGGTCGTGGTATTCGGCGGCCTGCCTCTACTGCTCGGCTCAGGCTATGTGAAGATTCGTCTAGATCAGAAGCTGGAGAACCAAGCAGGCGAACGCTTCGCAGAAAGTGCTGGGCTTGCTACAGAAGCGGTCACTTCTATCCGGACGGTCGCTTCCCTCACGTTGGAGACTCAGATCCTCAAAGACTATGGAGACATGCTCGATTATATCGTCCACAGGTCGACTCGCTCGTTCTTCGTGACGATGATTGGCTACGCCTTGTCGCAATCCTTGGACTTCCTCATCATGGCGCTCGGATTTTGGTATGGGTCAAGATTACTGGCTTCTGGCGAATACAACGTGGTTCAGTAAGGTTCCCCAGACAGCATGAAGCACCCGGCGGCCTTTGAAACCTCCTTGCACTCGCTCATAAGTCCGAGACACTTGCTAACCTTTCTATCTATCACTTTAGGTTCTTCGTGGTCTTCATCGCAGTAATCTTCGGCGGTCAAGCGGCCGCCCAGTTTTTCGGTTATTCGACCTCAATCACGAAGGCACGGCCTGCTGCCAACTACATCCTGTGGTTACGAACGTTGAAGGCACGCATAGGTGAAGACGAATCAAACAAATCGAACGGACCTTCTGGCGATGGACCGTTGGCTCTCCAGAATGTCGAGTTCAGATACAAACAGCGCGATGCTTCTCGCGTGCTAAAAGGCATCTCAATGGACATCAAACCTGGCACGTATGCTGCATGTGTAGGACCATCCGGGTGTGGAAAGACAACGGGTATGACACTTGTTCGTGGTCTCTTTGATTTTAGATATTGCTGACTCTTTTACCTTTCTGTTCTGTAGTCATCTCGTTACTGGAACGATTTTATGACCCAATATCTGGCCGCATAACACTGAACGGCGACAACATATCGAATATGTCCCCTCGACTGTATCGAGATCACATGTCGTTAGTGCAACAAGAGCCAACGTTATATTCCGGCTCAGTGCGCGACAATATCGCCCTGGGTCTCCGCTACGAGCCGTCAGAGGAGGAGACGCTCGAAGCATGCAAACAAGCCAATGCGTACGACTTCGTCACATCTCTCCCCGAAGGGCTCAGCACACCATGCGGTGGCAAAGGCCTCCAGTTCAGCGGTGGTCAACGTCAGCGCCTCTGTATAGCCAGAGCCTTGATCCGAAAACCACGTCTACTTCTGCTCGACGAAGCAACCAGTGCCTTAGACACGCAAAGCGAACGTATGGTCCAGCAAACGCTCGACGCTGCTGCATCAAGCCGGACGACGGTGGCTGTAGCGCATCGTCTAAGCACAATAAGGTAAGCACTAGAAAGGGTTCTCCGAGACACGATCAGACTCTATGTCGTGCTCTGAGACCTTTTGGACTTTTCCACGCGGCCGAGACACTTGCTGACTCTTTTTCCCTTCTCTTCTTTAGGCATGCGGACGTGATCTTCGTCTTCGCCAATGGCAACATCGCTGAGATGGGAACCCATGAAGAGTTGCAAGCGATGCGAGGGCGGTACTACGAGATGTGTGTTGCACAGTCGTTAGATCGAGCATAGTCTGCAGCAATGGAGCCTCTCTTCTCAATCAATCAATCAATGGTACAAACAGCGATGGACCTGCAGTCTCGTCCTTCGAATGTTGCAAAATGTATCAAAGTAAACTCGTCATGCTCTCGGGACTGCTGAAGTCAACGACCGAAGAGATATATGTAGCAAGCCATTCTAGCCTCCAGCGGACATAAATGCTTGGCCAATGCCGGTGCGGAAGTTGTTTTACGCCGCCCTGTGTCCGAATCCACCCTCTACGGTGGACTATATGCAAGACTAGTCTTTCCTCTGCACACATCATTGGCTCCGACGGTACGAACACACGCCACGACACACGAGAGCACAGTTCCACGCGAGGCTCACATCTTGCGAGGCTAACCACTTTTCGTTCTGAGGAATGGCATCGAATCGATCGAGAAGACGTTGACGGTGACGAAAGCATCTTCGTGTGGACGTATAAGTAGGAGAGTAACGCCTCACTGTATCTTCCATTTAGACATCAACAGCTTCACTGCATCTGCTCAATACAACTCACAACCGCAATTCTCCATTAGCCAGCTATTCGGCCTCATATATACCAACAGCCACTGGATTTGCATCACCTCTACCACCATGTCGGAAAACAAAATCCCATCGACTATGAGGGCCTGGCAATACAGTTCTGCCGCCGGAGGCATCGAAAAGCACCTTCGCATGAACCCCTTAGCTTCACTCCCAACTCTGAAACCAGACGAGAATCTGATCCGCGTCATCGCAATGGCCCTCAACCCCGTGGACTACAAGCCCGTTGAGGTGCCTTTCATCGGCAGGTTCACGCACTCCAAGAACGCAATACCCGGACTCGACGTGGTGGGACAAGTAGTCAAGCCCGCGGCAGGCTCATCGTTCAAAGTCGGCCAGGTCGTCTTCGGCGTCGCAGGCTCCTCCTTGTTCGCCGGTGGCGCAATGGCTGATTACGCGACCATCAACGTCAAGACTGCTGTCCCGGTGCCCGAAGGCGTTGACCTGGTTCAGGCGGGCACTGTTGGGATAGCGGGTGTGACGGCCTACCAGTCGATTGTTCCATTCGTGAAACCAGCATCCCGGGTCTTCATCAATGGAGGATCGGGAGGGACAGGTACCTACGGCATCCAGATCGCCAAAGCAGTCGGCTGCCACATCACTACCACCTGCTCCACACCGAATGTCGAGTTGTGCAAATCGCTCGGCGCCGACGAAGTCATCGACTACAAGAAAGGACCAGTGCTGGAGCAGCTGAAGAAGCAGAAGCCATTCGACCTTATCGTGGACAATGTGGGCGCCGACTACAGCCTCTTCTTCAAGGCGCACGAGTATTCCAACCCAAGCGCAAAGTACGCTTTCGTAGGAGTTACACCCAGCCTCGGTTTCTTCGGGTTCATGATTAAGGCCAGTGTGCTGCCTGGGTTCCTTGGTGGCGCGAAGAGAAAGATGCAGCTCATATTTGCGGAGCCGAAGTCAGAGGACCTTTCGGTTATTGGCCATTGGATGGCTGAGGGCAAGGTCAGGGGCGTGATAGATCAGAGGTTCACTTTCGAGCAGGGCATTGATGCTATCAAGAGGCAGAAGACCGGAAGGGCTAGGGGCAAGATGGTTATCGATGTGGCTCCCGAGCTTGCGAAGTCGTGAATGATGTCGGGCATGCAAGGATGGGTTTGACCTTTGTAAGAGTATCAGTTTTAGCGTACATGAACTGGCTGCAACTACTTGCGTTGGATTTCTCATATATTCAAACGTAGTGTTTAAACTTCTAGTTGCACAGGAGCAGCGACATCTTCGCTCTGATCCTGAGATTGGTGTCCGCCATTGACCAGTCCGTTCGTTTGTGCTTGTTTGTCATAATGCTGTGTGAAGTCGTACTCAATGCTCGAAACTTTCTGCATAGTACATCAGCGACTCCTTCACATCACTATCGTCTCGCTGGACTTACCAGAAGAAACTCCTTCAGCTTCGCCTTATCCTTGTTCAGCTCCTGGAGGATACCGAAGAACTTGTCCGTGTCCGCTACACTCCACGGATCCGTCTTTGAGACCCGGTCCAAGTTCTTGATACTCCTCGCATCGACATACTTGATGAAGATATCTCTTCGCACCTTCGCGTAGGTCTCCAGGATCTCCTCTCCAGCCTTGCCTTCGTAGTAGCCAATAAGACAGTCAGCGAGGCCACCGACGTCTAAGCAAGCGGTCATGCAGCCGTAACCGCCCATCCTATAACAATAGATTCTTGATTAGCGTTCATCTCGGATACGTCAATAACAACAGTCCAGCTTACGGATTGCAGACGTGCGCCGCATCAGCCGCCAACAGAATCCGTCCAACCTTGAACGATGGCACGCATCTGTTGTGTATGTTGTAAAGGTTCGTCTGCTCGATCCGATACTGACTCTCATCCGGAGCACCAGGCAGAATATTCTTAAAATGCGACGGTCGTCTCGCAAGATACTCCTCATCCGTGAGCCCAGGAACCGGATCACCGTATGTCACCCTCCACAGCCCACCATGCCCTCTCCTCGCAACCAAACCCCAATGCTCTTTATCAACCATATAGTTCCCACCCTCCCATCCATACTTCTCAAACCCATCATAAAACACATTCTGCACAATAAATCGACAATCAAACGTCAGACCAGGCCACTCCCTGCCAAACAAACTCCTCCTCACTGCACTCCCCGACCCATCGCACCCAACCACATAGTCCGCCTCCATCCTCTCTTTCCTCTTCTCCTCGCCCTCACCCCCAACCTCAACATCCAACCACGCCTTCCCGCTCCCCTCATCCTCTCCGGCGTCAAGCACTTTGTGATTAAACCGCACATCAATCCATTCCCCGTACTTCTCGACGCAATGCCGATACATTATCTGTATAATCTCCCCCAGCTGCAGCACCACCATCCTATCCTCTTCGTCTTCTACAACGCTCATGTCAATCTCAACGAGCTTCTCGCCATCCGCGACGCGCCGCCAGCAGATTGACGGGAATTTCGGGATCGAGGCGGCGCGAAAGTCAGGTAGCAGGCCGGCGCGGCGGAAGATGCGGGTAGCGGGGACGCCGTATTGGGTTGCTCGGAGACGGGTGTCGAGGTAGGGCCAGGCTTCGAGGACGGTGGTGGGGATGTGGTGTTGGGCGAGGAGGATGGCGAGGAGGAGGCCGGAGGGGCCGGCTCCCGCGATGAGGACCTGACGGTGTTGTTCTCAGCCATGGGCTCAATTGTATGAGTGGAAGGCAGGGATCCTCGAGCTTACCTTCTCGAACGGCGGTTTAGTGTTGCTCGCTGAGGCCATATTTATCGATTGAGTACAAAGAGAGCGGGAGAATGAGACACAGCAACAAGCTCAACTGCTGGTAAGGTTGATCGAGAAGATGGATAATAGCTAGCTGCGGCTGAGCGAGCTCATATGCTAAGAGGAACAGAAGATATACAGAGTTACTTAGCTTGGGGTGATATGTAAGACCAACTGTACCAGCGGGATCGGACGGCAACGTTAATTACGAGAAACAACAACACATAGTAACCTCGTGCGTGGAAGGCTCGGAAGCAACATGGCATTGATGTCAACGCGGAATTGTGGTAGTTGACGAGGCAGAGGTGAACTTTGCGGAGGTGAAGCCGGTTCATGCTCGGCAGATAGGGCATACAGGGACTCGGCGTTCTGGAGGAAGAGAGATATAGGGCTGGGACGGCCATTTTTGTACGTTCTCAGAACCATAACTAGTAGTACATCCACTTCAGCCCTCTCGCAACTACTCCAAACACCTCCGTAGTGGGGAATGCCGCTCGTAGAAAGCATGATATTGACCCTCATCCGCTAATGTTGACTGCTGCCCGCCACGTTTCTGCGATCTACCGCTTCCGGTTGCGGTTCATAGCGAGAATCTGCACCATCCGGACGAAGATGTTGATGAAGTCGAGCTCGAGGGAGATGGATTCCATGACTGCATCGCGCTTCATCATTCCTCGCTCTGCTAGGCGTGCGTGGGCGAGGATCTTTTGGACGTCGTAGAGGGTGAAGCCGCCGAAGACCTAAGAACTGTCAGTACGAGCGCACACGAGGTCAGGGTCAGGTCCAAGATTTACAGCCAATCCTCCGTAGAGCCAGATATGCTCAGTCCACATCATTGTCCGCACAGCTGTAGCCGGAAGAACCATCGGAGCAAGACCAGAGAGCGCGACAATCGCTACACCAGCAAGTAGCGGGCCACCGAGGTAGAGGTACTTGTCTTGCTTCGCAGTCGCACCAACGAGCGCAATCGATCCCATCATGCCAACGGTGTAGAGACCAGCTCTGGCAAGGATGGCAGGCGAGAAGAACATGAGCGGGCTCAACAGTGCCGCTTGCGTGACATTGAACGCTCCCCAAGCACCGTATTTGAGCATATAGTTGTCCGGGTCAGCGCTGCGACAGATCATCATGCTGCCAATCGATCCGACAAGTCCGATGCCGAGAACGAGCCATGGGTTCGCGGCCATCAACCGGTATGACCAGCCGTTCATGTGGAGTGCTCTTGCTGTGACGCCGATGATTCCTATGCCGAGGCCTGTGTGCATGAACGTGTCGTTGAGGTAGGATCGCTCGAAGGGTGGCATGCCGCCATCGTCGCGGGTCTCGCGGTTGAAGACGAGGTTGATTGCTAGGAGAGTGCCGCCGAAGATGGCGCCTGTATATCGTCAGTCGCGAGAGTCTGTAGTGGGAGGTATATCGTCCACGCACCGCCATAGATGAGGCGTTGTGTCAAATTCCCATGCGCAACCGGATTCGCCGGCGCAGAACTTTGGTAACTCCTCCTCGATGACTGTCTGAAGGTGTTCTTAAAGATATTCTCCTTCCTCGCAAATGTTCGCAGTGGCGTCGCCTGGTTGCTGTAGCTCCGGAACGCTTGCTTGATCGGCTGGGAGAGGGTGGTTTGTGCTGCTCGAGGCACCTGTGTCAGGGCGTTGGCGGTGGCGAAGGGCCGCCGTAGGATGAACGCCATCTCGAGAGATCAGAGATAGTTGATGGTGGTGTAGGAAACGAAGTGGTTCTGTGGCAGGAGCTCGAGGTGGAGAAGACGTCACGCTGATCCGCCTGCTGGTGGCGGCAGGACATCCGAGAACGCTAACATATGAATGAACTATCACCTACACTTCAAGGTACACTTCACTCGAGATGGCTACGTGAAAGGCATGGCACCAAGTGCTGCTGCCGGGGACGGTTGCTGCCAATGCCAACTTGACTTCTCACTACAACGGCTTCACCAAGAACGAATCTGGTCTGGTAACCTCAGTAGAAGCATAGCATGCCTTTCATCTAACTTACCAGGGCATGCTGCCCCCCGGAGCACACCGGCTAGCGCAGACATAAAAAGTGCCAGTAGGAGCAGTGGATCGAAGCACTGTTCTGCGGATTTGCGGATCTGCCTCCCAGGCCTTGAACATAACCACCGTTGAACCCAGCTAGCGGGTACCAACCTTTTTTCAGTGGCAATATGGCGATCCGCCAGCACCGTTGCAGAAAAATGGAAAGCAAAGACGAAGGGTGGTTGAAAAGAAAGGAGGCGATCAACTGAGGTCGCTCATAATGCTACATAACGCATTCATCGTAGCTAGCCGTCGACGGCCGTGACCTCCAAGTCGAAGCTGTCTTAACCGGAGCCGCTGGTGGCTGTGGCAGTGGCCAGCAAGCGTAACGTGGAGTATGCTTGCCGGTCTTCGGCGAGGCTTGGTCGGCTTGATGCAGGCACATGTGCCCCCTTCGACGTCGGTCGCGTGCATCTACCGGGTTCAGTAGGCCGTTTTTCAGCAGGCCACGAGCACATTCGACCAGACCTCGGATCTGCCTGTTCACCGGCAGAGCCAATCGGATTCCAGGCGGGCAGCGGCATCATCCTCTTTCCAGGGCATCTCTCACTTCTTGATAATAGTAATAATATCCTCATCCTCCAACATATGCGACAAGCCCACTCGCTGCGGCTGATGCTTGACACTCCGTCCATACACAATGGCAATCCGGAACTGCTCGACAATAGTCTTATGGATGGCGTTACAGAAGTCTTCGACTGAGCACGCATTGCTCCTCAGCACAACCGGAGCGCTGTAATCGGGCAGCCGGCCCTTTGGCTTCGTGTAGACTCGCTTCAGGGTCAGCTTCTCCCACATCTGCTCCATCAGCTCGTCCACATTCCAGCCGTGCTCGGAGCTGATGGGACATGCGTTCGGGATACGATAGAGCAAATCGAGCTCCTCAATACTGATAGCGTCGATCTTGTTCAGGGCGTAGATGACGGGGATGTAAGATCTGCTCTTCGCCTCGATCACATCAATGAGGTCGTCGATCGTGGCATCGCAGCGGATGGCGATGTCGCAGTTCGCCATGCGGTACTCGTTCATGACGGCCTTGATCTCTTCGTTGTCGATGTGGCTTAGGGCCACGGTCGAGGTGATGGATATGCCTCCCTTGTCCTTCTTCGTGATCTTGATGTTTGGAGGCGACTTGTTGATCCTGATCCCGAATCCTTCCAACTCGGTCTCGATGACTCGCTTGTCCGTCAAGGGCTTGTTGACGTCCAGTACGATAAAGATCAAATGGCATGTCTTCGCGACAGCGATGACTTGCCGACCTCTACCCTTGCCATCTTTTGCTCCCTGGATGATACCCGGTAGATCCAACATCTGGATCTTCGCCCCGTTGTATACCACTTGTCCAGGCACAGTCGTGAGGGTCGTGAACTCGTACGCCGCCGCCTCGGAATGCTGGCCAGTAAGCCTCGACATGAGCGTGGACTTGCCGACCGATGGGAAGCCGATGAAGCCCACAGATGCCACTCCCGTTCTGGCGACATCGAAACCCACACCTGCTCCTCCTCCACTGCTTGATGGTGTGAGCAGCTCTCTTTTCAGTTTTGCGAGCTTCGCCTTCAACTGGCCCAAGTGGAAGGATGTCGCCTTGTTCTTCTGCGTCTTGGCCATCTCGGCCTCGACATCCTTGATCTTATCGACGGTGGTCGCCATGTTGAGCTGCAGTTCCTGGTGGCGATGCGATAGTGTGTCAACGAATTCAAATTCTTGAATGTGACGATGAGAGGGTGGGGTGGAAGATTGTGACCCTAACCCTGAGCCGTATCTTCCATTGGGTTTACTTCACTTCAACCGAAAACATGCCCAATCCTTTCAACCCTCGCGTCGGGGCTCTCGCCTTCCCATTCCCGATGCAACATGCGCTCGCGCGTAACGGCCTCCCAAGCTGCCGCAACAGCTTCGCTGACAAGTAGTTGGTCTCGTAGTTATCTCCGGCATCCACAGCGCTGTCGAGGGACAAAGCATGGGCTACTCCCAACAGTCAAAAGCTGCCCTTCGCGTTTAACGATCCGCCGTAAGCTAGACTTGGGCAAAACTCGGGCCCAGTCACGAAGCCGGAGCGGGGTTTAAGCGTTTGGAACGACATCCTACCTCGCGAGCTGGGTGTCTAGCTCTCCATCTGAGCATCTTCCTCGGATACGGTCATTTCATACATATGTAATCCGGCCTCCGCAGGTAGCTAAGTCTTCTTCTCTAATCTCTCGTATACAAGCTCTCTAGCCTGTGTACCTTGCCATTATACACACATCTCCCACCTTCATACCTCTTTACCTTGTTCCTTCGATAACCGAGAACACCACTCACCATGCCTTTCACGCTCGACCCAGGCGTCGGCGCAGCATTGGGGGCTCTGTTCGGAGCCAACCCTCCGCAGCCGCCACCAGTAAGTCCCTTAGACATCACTACACCCGACGTTATACTCACACCAACCAGGTCGGAGATGTCAATGGCCGCCGCCAAATGCTCGACGGCATGTTCGCCATGCTCGCCGACCAAGGCGTCAAAGTCTCCGGCGTCGAATCCAAAGACTTCAAAGTCAAAGCCGACGATGGCCACGAAATCATCCTACGCTGGTACACCAAGACCGGAGCCACACCACCCGGCAGCGCCATCGTGTACGCCCACGGCGGCGGCATGATCGCTTTGAAGATCGAACACTATGACGAGCCCGTTAAGCGCTACGTCTCACGCACCGGTGTGCCGTTCCTTATGGTTGACTACCGGCTTTGCCCGGAGGTCCGAGCTCCCGTACCTGTGACAGACACCTACGCCGGCCTGAAGTACCTCGTCGACCATGCTCAGGAGCTCGGCGTCGACCCCAGCCGCATCGCCTTGATGGGCGACAGCGCTGGAGGCGGGATCAGTGCATCGCTGGCTCACTACATCAAGCAGAAAGGCGGACCGAACGTCAAAAAGCAGATCTTGATCTACCCTATGCTGGATGACCGGAACTTGGAGACGGATCCGAACACCGCTCCATACGCTACATGGTCGTTCGACGACAACAAGACCGGCTGGGGTGCGCTTCTGGGCGACAAGTTCGGGACGGACGACGTAGACGTTCTTGCGGCAGCTGCACGGGCAACGGTGAAGGACTGCGAGGGTTTGCCGCCTGCGTACATTGATGTGAGCTTACGCCCTCTCCTCCTTTTTGTGTGAAACGAGAGGCATGGAACTGACTGAGACATCCAGGTCGGTGAGATCGACATCTTCCGTGACGAAGATCTCCAATACGCCTCGAAACTCGGCAAAGCCGGGGTCGAGTGCGAGTTCCACTTGTTCCCTCAAGTGCCACACGCCTGGCTGGAATTTGCACCTGACCTTGAGAGCTCGAGGACAGCGATGGACCTTCGCTGCCGGGTGATCTCGGCGCTGTAGAAGGGGACCATAAATGGGTGGGCACTTAACCAAACTTTGTGGTTGAAACTTGATGATGGACATGGCACACTGAGAACTAGACGAGACAATGATAGTGCGAGAAAGCTCGTAATAAATTCAGACAGCTACTAACCATGAACTCCATATTCCTCCCAAAGTCCCAAAAGCGACGGGTATATCCTTGACAACGCCAGTAAAGATCAACACCATCGCTCACTGCTTGCGATCCCAAACTCCTTCGCTGCAAAATCAACAACAATCCGCTCTCCCCTCAATTGGCATCCATATCCTCTTCACCGCCGAACGTAGCATCCCAGTCCATAACATCGTTAGTCCAGTCCATCACTTCCTCCTTACTCCTTGAGCCTCGCCTCTTGGCCTCGCCCTTGGCCACGCCATCATCACCCTCGGCAATCGTGCCGCTCTCAGCCATAGCACTGTCGCTATCACTCTCCACATACAGCCCACCCAACCCCAAATCACCACTCGCAAGGAACCCAGGCACCCCAGTATCCCCATCGCCCCAAGCATCCCACTGCAGATTCATCTTCAACTGCGCCGTGCGCGAGACGTCGCTATCGTGCGTGCTATGCGAGTCGACCGACTCAGGCGTCTTAGCCGGCGAAGAGTCCGGCTCGCGCGGGATAGACCAGTTGCTTACGCCCTGGAGCTCGTTCCAGTCGGCGTGTGGGTAGTTGTCGCCACCCTCATAGGGAATGATGCCGAGCTCCATGTTGATTTCCCGGAGCAGCGCTGCCTCTCTGGCTTCGTCATCGGCGGCTTCGGCTGCGGCCTCGTCTTCCTGTGCATTGATCTTGGCTGCAAGATCGAGGTCCCATGCCATGCTAGCCCACAAAGTCTTCTCTTCCGCAGGCGTAGGAGTGGCAGCAGGTGCGACATCAGCGGTCGGCTTGCTGGCGGGTGTCGCTCCAGGCTTGCCAGGAGCGCGAGCACTTGGCGCTGGAGTGGCTGAAGCGGACTTCGATGCCTTCCCTTTGCTGTCCGGAGCAGCCAGATTTCCACGGGCCTCGACGGGCGCCTTTGCAGCTGGAGCGGCCTTGCTCTTATCCACATCAACGAACGCTTCGGTAGTGTCCATCAAGAACTTGAAAGGATCCTCAATCGGCTGATGCTCTGCGTCCTTGTGCTGCTTCAACGCGTCCTCATTATCAAAGCCGCTGATCGACTTCTCGCACTGCAGGTCATCGCACCTGAACTTCGGCTTGGCAGGCTCTGCAGCCTTGACTTGGGCCTGCATCTTCCGCAATTGCTCGGGCGTTGGAACCTTCGTCGCAGCCTGAGGCGGGCTGGCGGCAGCACCATTGGGCGTCCCTGTCTGACCAGCAGGCGTGGAACTCTGGCTCTCGCTCTGCGTACCAGTCTTCCGCTTCCTCGGCGCTGGGAACTTCAGCTTGTCAGGAGTGAGCTCGTTGCGACCCAACTCGTACTTCGGAATGCCATGCGGGCTTGATGCACTACCCCAGTCGAACTTCTTGTCGTCGGTTGGCGCTGGTGGAGCCTTCGTGTTTGCGGACTGCTTCCTTCCATGCCCAGTCTGCGATATTTTGCGGTTGAGTGGTGGCGCCTGCTGGACAATCTCCTGCTTTACCACCGGTGGCGGCTGAACCTGAGGCTGAGGCTGCGACTGCTGCCCTTGAGCACCACCACTGGCAATCTGATGCTGTTGCTGCCGATTCTTCTGCCAGATGGCCATCTGGTGAAAGTAAGTCCTAGACAGAACTTCCATCCTCTTCACCTGCTCCAGGGGTAAATCCAAATAATCCTTGAGCTTGAGTGTATCGTCAGACAGATTCTGGTGTACCTTGACTCTTATCATCATCATCTGCCGAAGTCGTGCTTCGCCTAAGCTGGTCATGCGAAGAGCCGCGTTGTATGTCACGGGCATCCTGGCCATCATTGGGTGCAGTCTCCCGAGGATTTCCAGTGCTTGTTCTAGATCTGCTGCGCTGATCTGAACAGCAGGACCTCTCTGGGTGGTCTTTGCTACATCCTTTATCATCTGCGCGATTTTCTGGCCATCCTCCTGACGCTGGGCGTCTGAACCAAACTGATTCTGAGTGCCGTGAGCTTGCTGTTGTGCTGGCGGCTGTTGTGTCGCCGCCTGGTTTGCGGTAGCGTTTTGATTTACAGTGGCCATATTTGCCTTTCGCAACGCTGCTATCTGGTTGAAGCGGGCCATGTATTGCTGCTTCGCCAGAGGAGTCATAGCGTTGATCTCTTGCTGTGTGGCTGGCCGGAAAGGACCTTGATGAGAGTGCCCCTGCTGCGATGATGTTTGTTGCATGGCAGGTGGCGGAGGCGCATTACTCATCGTTGGTGCTGACGGGTTCTGAATCTCGATGACATCGTCATTGCTGGTCTGTGGCCGCTTCTGTCCCTGAGCCGGAGCTGGAATTTGTTGTTTCGTACCTTGCTGAGGTCGAGAAGGCTGTTGCTGGCCTGCTTGCATATTTCCTGACTGGATACCGTTCGCAAGGCCTTCCGCGCTGAGCTTCTCAGCGTTCTGGTCCATTTGTCGGCGTCGGTTCTGCAACACGTTCCTAAGCTGAGCGTCGTTCATATTGGCGACAGCCGGGTTCGGGTTGGTGGCCCTGACGCGCTTCAGATCCGCGTCTGTTGGGATTTGCGTTGATGGCGGCCTCATCTGTCCTTGCGCCATATTCATGCCAGTCATGTTTTGGTTCGGAGCCTGTGGTTGCTGCATGGGGGCAGCAGGCGGGACCATTTGTGCAGGTGGAGCTTGGCCGTGTGGCATCGCCATCGAGGGTGGGGGCTGAGCGGTCTGTGGTTGAGACTGCTGCTGCTGCTGTTGCTGCAGTAACTGTTGGCGCTGATTTGCCTGTTGCATTTGCACCCACCGGCGATTGAACTCGTGTAAGGCCGCTTGAAGCTGCTCAGGATGTGCCTGGTACCAGTTGCCCTGTATGGTACGTAGCCTCTCCATGGTGTTCGGTGGCAGAACATTCTGGTTGTGCGTGACGTACTCTCTAAGCTTGCCCCAGGTGTCGGTGTCTGGACTAACTTGCATTGCCAAATTCTGCAAGATGTGCTTCGGGAACAACTGCATGTCCATAGCACGAGCCTTGATAAGACCTTGCTGATGCTGTCTCTGCTTTTGTACCTGATCCTCTTGTTCCTGGCTGCTGCGAGGCTGTTGCTGGTTCGGTGGTGGTTGCGACGTAAAATTGGGGATGGCGTTCTCCATGTTCGGTGGCAGGCCGTTTCCCATTGCTCGCGGATTGCCCGTTGGTGGCCCACCGATGTTCGGATTCTGTGCCATGTTCACCATGGGCTGCGAGTTGTTCATCTCTGCACGTGAAGCCATGAATCTTCGCATGAGAGCAGAAATTTGCGCAGGGTTCATCGCTGATACCTGTTCGCGCTGGTGCGCAGGGAATTGGGCGAGCATCCTCTCCATGTTGACGTTACCAGGCATTTGTGCGCCGATCTGATTCATGTTCTGATTCAGCATAGACTGATGATGCTGCGCGAGCTGGCCGGCAGGGTTCATGGGCGTCTGCGGCATACCCTGAGGTGTCCGATTCTGTTGTGGTGTGGCTGGCGTATTCTGGCCAGGTGGCGCCATCGGTCGGTTAAGCATGTTCATGTTCATGGCCGGGCTGTTGACTTGACCGCCGTTCAGTGCGTTAGGGGTGCTGAGGCCACCAGGCTGCCCACGAAGATGGTTTTGTGCCTGCTGCGCCGCCAGTGCGTTTCGTTGCGCAAGCTGGTTTTGATCATGCATTAACTGCTGCTGTTTCTGCCGCTGGAGCTGGGCCAACTTCATCTGCTGCGCGTTAGGTTGGCCGGCGGGCTGGTTGCCATGATTCGCCAGCATTTGCGGGTTTACACCCTGTGCCATGTTCATCTGTCCGCCGACGCCAAAGCTCTGGTGGTTACTCGCTGGTACAACTTCGCCACCAGACTCCTGGGACCTGATCGCGTTTGCCTGCAACCCCGTGATGGTAGAGAAGTCGGGCTGTGAGGTTTGCTGTAAGCTATTTGCAGCGATGCCCATGCTGCCTTGCATCTGGTTTTGCATGGCCATGTTGTTGCCGCTCTGCTGACCAGTGGGCGGCGCCAAGCCCTTCTTTTCTCTGATGAGCGAACCCCTCGCCTTGTCGTATAGGCCCTGGTTGACAGGGTCGCGATTGTTGGCTTGGTGATCCTGACGCTGCTGCTCGCTCATCTGAGAGAAGAGGTGATTCCTAAACGCACCCCTTCGCTCCTCCGTGAGCTGGGCGTTTATACTCCTTGCTCGGACCTTGATCTCATCCTCGGTGGGCTGTATCAGCTGACCACCCTGACTCATGTTCGGTGCCTGGGGTTTCATGTTCGGCATTTGAGGCTGCATTTGAGGATTTCGAAGAGCCGCAGGGTCCATGGTGGTGTGCTGCTGTGGTCCTTGGAGATGCTGGGGTAGTGATGAAGACTGCATCTGCCTTTGGAGTTGGGCCGGGAAGTTCTGGCTCTGTTGCAGTCCATTCATCGCGGTTTGGCCGTTTGGCATGCCCATGCTCGTATTCGACATGTCGATGCCTTGATTCATGTTCATGTTCATATTGCCTCCCATATTCATACCCATGCCTGACATGCCTGGGTTCTGCATCATGTTCATGCCCATGTTTGTGTTGCCCATGTTGTTCTGCATGCCAGAGTTCCCATTGTTGCCCATTGGGACGTTGAGCTGTCCGTTCTGGATGCTCTGCTGCGTGGTTTTTTCGCGATGTGCTCTGATCTCGAAGAGCTTCACCTTGATCATTTCGAAGTAGGCTTCCTTGGTCGGCGAGTCAAGGAAGGCCCTCTCTTCGAACTGCTCGCCGATCTGTATGCAACGCTGGGCGTCCTGATGGAGTAGGCGCAAGTTTGAGATGCTGGAGAGAAAATGTCAGCCTGCGCATTTTCTGTGATTCCGTGGAAGTGCGCTGAAATGTTGCTTACACGTTTAATGCATAATTGGCCCGCTGCGTAGGCTCGAAGGTAGTTTGCCAGCCCTGCGGCACCTGTGTCGTTTTGCGTTTTATGTCGTCCAGCTATACGGTAAAGGTAAAAGAGTCAGCGTGATGCACGTCTCGGCACTGTTCCACTCGCACTCACGACTTTGGCATGTAACTGCTGACCGGGGTTGCCAGCCTGCGGCCGCTGCATACTGTGGTTCATGTTCACGTTCTGCATGCCGTTGGGCAGCATATTGGCGGGTAGCTCCATCTCTGCCAGCTATCGTGTACGTGCATTCGCGGTGATGGAGCGATGCAGTTTCGTCCTCGGCGAGGTTTGCTGGTATTGATAGTATATCGTCGTGGATGTTGAGGTTGTGAAGGTGAAGCAGCTGGCGGGGAGAAAGAAGTCGAGTGAACAGATGAGATGCGAACTTGTGAGGCGTCCACTTCACTGGTGGCTGTGCTGTGAGATGCGGATTTCGTTAGACCACGCCCGCCAGATTCGGGAGAAGGTCGGTGAGGTGGCAGTCGAGGTTGTCGAGTTGGACGAGGAAGTGCGAAAGTGTTTGAGGAGTGTGGTACGGCTCATGCGCCCGCTCATTAGTTCGTTAGTGATGGAGAGGTGGTGGGCAATGATAGGCAGGCCTGCCGAGTCAGTCGCTGGCGGCGCGCTAGTGCTGTGAGTTCGTGAGACCTCAAAACAGCTCATCCATGTAGGTCTTCGTATGCAATTGAGTTCTGAAAGCGAAGGATGGTATACAGTTTCTTGGATGTGATAGAAAGACAGGCCTTGAAAATACACTATTCATTACTGCTATGGTTTTGTCGCCAGTCAGATGAGCCAAACAATCATCCGATCTAGATCTCCTCGTCCACAACTGTCCGAGCGGGCAGACGGGCGGCAACGTCCCCTCATCCGCCCTATTGTTTGCAACGGCCTGGATGCCCTGTGAACAACAACAACGGTCGAGGAGGGTGTCTCACTCACGCTCTGTCCTCAGCTTCTCTCTACCGCCCCCGAAGGACTTCTGCGAATCCACGACGCTCAGTGTTTTCCAATGTCATCTGAAGCCTAATCACAAAGGATCGGCAATCATCGCCAAGGGTCGCACGATCAGCAAACGGCGACGGGCCGCAGGATGCTAGAGCACCTTTAAGCGGGATGGCGTCAAGTCAATTTTGGGAAGTGAAGTCCCTGGCGATCCTTTCCACTCATCAGCTTGAAATACGCTGATGGCCTACTGGATTCTGTCCCGACGACTCAGTCCTGCAGACGGTGTAACAAAATCTCTATCTTCTCACTTGTGGCATTGTCGTTGCTGTGGCTTGATCATCCGATGAAATTGTCGTGGTCCAAGCTGTACGGGGCTATCTGCTATTTGTGAAACTCGAAGAGACGACAGGAACAATAGAGTGTGATGAAACGCGAATCGTCATCCTCGAAAACACGGTCACCACCATCTCTTGTTTGCGACCGACTGATAAGTATACTGCCACCGTAGCAAGTGGTGCAAGAGGGGGAGAACAGGTACGGTAACAAAACACTTCACCATCCTACGACTTCATCATCTCAATCCTCTTAAACTCCCTCGTTATCCCCGTAATCGCCTCCTCGACCGGCAACCGCTCCATACTCGACGCTCCAAAGAACCCGTGCACACCCTCACACTTCTCCAGCATATACTTCGCATCCTCTGGCTTCGCGATCGGTCCACCATGACACAGCACAATCACATCCTCCCTCTCCTCCACCGCCGCGTCCCGGATCGCCTGCACCTCCTTCACACAATCATCAAGCCCCTTCCCCGTCTTCGCACCAATCGCCCCCGAAGTCGTGAGCCCCATATGCGCAACCAACACGTCCGCACCCGCCTTCACCATCTCCCTCGCCTGGTCCGGGTCGAACACATACGGCGTCGTCAACATTCCCAACTCGCTCGCAACCCTAATCATATCCACCTCTAATCCAAACCCCATCCCCGTCTCCTCGAGATTAGCCCTGAACGTCCCATCAATCAACCCAACAGTGGGAAAATTCTGAACGCCCGCGAAGCCCAACTCCCTGAGCTGCCGACAGAATCGTCCCATATCTCGGAACGGGTCGGTACCGCAGACGCCAGCGATGACTGGGGTGTGTTTGACCGCGGGCAGGACTTCGTTGGCCATGTCGAGGACGACGGCGTTGGCGTCGCTGTAAGGCATGAGGCCGGCGAGGGAGCCGCGGCCGGCCATGCGGAAGCGGCCGGAGTTGTAGAGGATTATCATGTCGCCGCCGCCGGCCTGTATGAGTGGTAAGTTGGAAGTCCTTGGTGTACTTGGTTTAGTAGCTTACTTCAATGAACTTTGCGCTGAGGCCGATGCCTGTTCTGTTAGTCAGTGGAAGATGCAATCGCAATGTGATTCAGCAGTCATTTTACCTGCTCCAGCTCCGACAAGTGGTTTGCCATCGTTGATCTGCTTCCTGAAGCTCTCCAAGATCTGCTTGCGATCTGTCGGCGGTGCCATCGTCGTCAGAGATCCTTCTTAGGGACAGAGAACGTCTTCTGTTCCTCGTCTCACTCTACAACGCTTCTCGAAGGAACAGCTTTCCGCTCACCCCAAGACTCAACCAGGAATATAATCCTTTTCGACCTGCATACATCGATCGAAAACATTGACGCAATTGTGCCTGCCCTGCATGAGCTCTTCTCCACCTTTGAAGCTTGCTCGACAACTCGATCAACGACATGAAAACGACATGTCAGATATACCGACAAAATGCCGCACATAGTAATCCTAGGAACCTGCGACACAAAACTCGAAGAACTACTCTATCTCCGCTCCCAGATCCAACACCTCGGTGATCCCAATATCAAAATCACTCTCGTCGACGCTGGCCGCTATCCCATCAAGAACCAGCTCATCGACATCTCTCAAAACACTCTAACCTCAGAGTACGCCCCAAAGGACGACACCAAAGATGTCTCCACCCTACCACGCGGAGAAGTAATCAACTACATGATCGCATGCGCCACCAACTGGCTACGCGAATACTACCACTACGGTCTCAAAGACCCTAACGCCGCTATCCATGGCATTGTTGCGGCAGGCGGGACGGGCAATACAGCTCTGGTGTCTGCGGTCATGAGGGCGGTATTGCCGATCGGGTTTCCGAAGTTGATTGTGAGCACGAATGCTTCGGCGGATGTTAGTCATGTTGTTGGCGAGACGGATATATGTATGATGCCAAGCATCGTAGACATTGCGGGAAGTAATGAGCTGTTGAAGCGGATCCTGTCAAATGCGGCTGGTGCTATCGTGGGTATGGGTAGAGCTTACGAGATCTCGCTTGCGAGCCGAGGTGATGGAGGTGGCGAAGGAGAGAAGAAGAAACGGGTCGGACTGTCGATGTTTGGCGTGACCACGCCGGCGGTTGATAGGATCCGGATGTACCTTGAGCGGAAGTACGTGATTGAGTGCTTCGTCTTTCACCAGACGGGCGCCGGTGGCAAAGCGATGGAACGACTGGTCGACGAAGGCGGGCTTGACGCTGTGCTCGATGTCACGACCACGGAGCTGTGCGACCACCAATGCGGCGGAGTTATGGACTCGGGACCACATCGGCTTGAAGCCGCCTTGAAGGCTGGTATACCGTACATTATCTCGTGCGGCGCGCTGGACATGTGCAATTTCGGGCCCAAGCCGACAGTGCCTGAAAAGTATAAGGATCGGAAGTTATTCGAGCACAACCCTACCGTGACGCTTATGCGAACGAGTCCGGAGGAGTCGAGAGCTATCGCACAGTTCATTGTGGAGAAGGTGAAGACGCATACGAAGAGTAAAGATATGGTGCAGGTCATACTGCCTCTTGGCGGTGTGAGCATGATTGCTACGCCTGATGGTCCATTCTTCGATGCTGAGGCAGATGAGGCGCTCTTCTCCACGCTCAGAGCTGGTCTGAAGACCTCTGGTGTGGAGGTGGTGGAAGATCAGCGTGCTGTTAACGATGAGGGCTTCGCGGTAGATGCGGCGAAGCGGCTGATCGCGATGATGGGTCTGTGAAGCTTATGGTAAGGAATCGCAGGCTCAATACGTTGTTGTTGGTCCACGGATTCTGCCGTTACAAGCTACGTTCGTACGGTGCTGACTGACTGCAATAGGCGGCGCAGTACGTTGACGTTGCGCCTTGGCTTTGCCGAATCGATGTCAGTTGTCTCGGCGAACGTGCATAAGCATCGAGACCGAGACATTCTGCTTGAAGCATGGCGAGTTCGAGCGAGCCAGAACACCATAGAAGATGCGGCGCGGTGTCCGCACGCCCATCAATTGGTTGACGAATTTGCGCCGTGTCGTCTCGAGCGTATGGGGGTTGCAGAAGTACGTGTGTCTTAGGATGCCTAGCGACCTACCAGCCTCGCCTTTTGAGGCATCGCCAGGCTCTCCTCCACCCCTTTCTCAATAGCCTGCTGCAACTTCTCTCGACTCGCGTGCTCTTTTTCCGTCTTTCGCGCATTCTCTGATCGCCAAATGCCATCGCTATAGTCGTGGTTTCCAGCTCCGCCGCGGCCATACCTCGCGGGACCTGTAGCTCCCACAGGCTTCGGTGTTGGACCAGAGCCAACCAGATCGTCTTTCTTGGAGACGTTTGAGTCTACCATATTTCCAGCACCACCGCGACCAGTCCGCTTGTACTGCTGTTCCTCACGCTTCGGGGGTAGTTGTTCTGTCGTGTACTTCTCAGCCGAAGACTGGTTGGCTTCGAGGTCCGCTGCCACTTTCGCATTCTCCTGCTCAATGGTTTGAATGTTGCCCGCGCCTCCTCGACCATATGGCGGCATGGCGTGTATTCTTCACCCGCAGCTACCAAGTTGAAGCATGCAGTGCTCGTGCAGCCCATGGGATGGGTGTCGTCTGATGGTCCCAGCATCAACCACATCAACCACATCGGGAAAGGTCACCCGCAATGGCTTCGATCCTGAATGCTGAATGCTCTTGCCTTCCCTCGCTTGACGCAACACTCCCTCGTCCTCACATACCACTCAGAACAATTAACGGAAGAAGAAAGAAGAATCCCATACCACTTGACAAACCTCGCGTCTTGTCCACACCCCTACGTCCGCCGCTTCATCAACAACGGTATTTCGGGTCCTCGCGCGCCTCCGGATTTTGTCCTTATTCACGCCAAGCTGCGCGACAACAACCACGACCCCTCGCTCTCTTTAGGCCCTCATTTTCTCCGATAGCTCAGCAAGCTCTCAGCATGTGAAAGCGAAAGCCCGACTGCGAGACGTGGCTTGCAGCTTGTGACTAAGGTGTGGCACCAGAGCTACCAAGGTGACCTGCATGGCACGAAGTGGGAAGAAATGCTTTGGTAACGCTCCTGCGGACGTAGTGGGTAGGGTCTTCTGTTACTGCCGACTCGCGTGCGTTATGTAATGTTTAAGATGGGTTGAAGAAAGGTATATATGGTAAGTCCCATCCAGGTGAGTTGGAGCTCTTCATCAGTCACAATTCATTCATCTGTATTCCAATTACAAGCAATCAATACAAGAGAACAGCTGCACTCAGGCGTCCACCAAGCTACCGGTATCAAATACCTTATATACACGCGATCAGATCCGACTTCTCGAGACTACTACATCGACACCAATCCTCAACAACCACAGCAAAGATGTCTTCCAAGCAACTCATCACTGTGTTCGGCGCGACGGGCAACCAAGGTGGGAGCGTCCTCGACATCTTCCTGGCCCGCCCCGACCTGCAGGAGAAGTACAGCCTGCGCGGCATCACTCGCGACCCATCTTCTGGTAAGTCGAAGGCTCTCAGCGACACGGGCATCGAGATGGTCAAGGCTGATGTCGACGATGCCGAGTCCGTGAAGACAGCTGTCAAGGGCTCATATGGTGTCTTTGGCGTCACGGATTTCTGGAGTATCATGGACAAGCAGCGCGAGATCAAGCAAGGCAAGAACATCTTTGATGCTTCAAAGGAGGCAGGCGTCAAGCACCTCGTCTGGAGCGCGCTTCCGCACGCGGAGAAGATTACCGATGGAGCGTTGAAGCATGTCGAGCATTTCGACTCGAAGGCCATTGTGGCGGAGTACGCAGAGGAGAACAAGGGAAGCATGTGGGTTAGCCACGTTATGCCTGGTAAGCATTGTCCGTTTCTGAACTCCAAGCAGCATTTACTGACTTGTTTCGCGCACAGCAATGTTCGGCGACGCCTTGACTCGGATGACCAGAGTCCACGAGGGTCAGGCTGCACTCGGCATGCCCTTCCCATCCGACACTGTCGCCTGGCCGCTTATCTTCCCCCGCCGCGACTACGGCAAGTGGGTCATGGGCGCCTTCGCGGCCGGAGAGAAAGCGGATGGTTATTTCATCAACGCGATCAGCACGTGGACGACGCCAAAGGAGGTTGTGGCTGCTATCACGAAGAATGCGAACCGCGATGTCAAATTCAACACTCTGCCAGCGAACGTGTACACCAGTATCATGCAACAGGCCACGGGAGAGGTGGTAGGCGAGGAGCTCTCGGAGACGATGCAGTTGATTGGTGGATGGAATTATTACGGCAAAGGAGCAGAGAAGTCACAGAAGGATCACGATAAGTTCTTGCTGAAGGATGCGGATCTGATCTCTTACGAGCAGTGGGCGGAGGAGAATGGCCCGTTCAAGTATGAATAGAGGCGTGTAGACAGCTCAATGGCACAAGAATTCGACTCGCTATCGCTCACTCATAGGACTACTCGTTCAGGGTCTTGAGATTTTCAACGAGTCGAAGATGGTTGCGAGTCTGCCCATAGTACCTCATGAGGTGGTTGTGTCTCGGAGAAGCCTCCTCCTCCGAGACAATCACCACCTCAAAATGCCTCTTCAACGCCAAAGCAGGTGCCCTGCAGGTTGTGCTTGCCTTGTGATTCGCGCGGCTCGGAGAAAATCCACACTGAAAGCTTCCCAAATTCGAAGCTGCCACAATCCGAGAAACTGCGATAAACAACCTCTGCCACTTCTTGCTCCTACCTGTCCACCTCACCTCACCTCCCTCCCTCCCTCCATGCCACTGAAAACATCACCGGAACCTTGAGAACTCCTTCGACCAACCCTTCCCTCGATCTCTCCGTCCTCCTCAATTCCGAACACCTCGCCATCCCTCTCGTAGGTAGATACCCCACTTCATTAAATCTCAAGAACTAATGGCTAATTGAGAGCATACAGCACCGCCTCAAACCTTCCACCTTCCACCTCACCCACCCAACATGTCTGGCGAAGACCTCTCCCCCGGCATGGACTCGGGCGTCGACCAACTTGGTGATAAGCTCGGCAACATGGGCGTCGACGACCGGCCACGCACTGAAGAGGAGTATGCCCAGTCGCAGCTGACTTTGCGTGCTATTGTCACGTCGAAGGAGGCTGGCGTCATCATTGGCAAGGCAGGCCAGAACGTGGCGGACTTGCGAGACAAGACTGGGGTGCGCGCTGGCGTGAGCAAAGTCGTACCTGGAGTGCATGACCGTGTCCTGACAGTCACTGGTCACCTGACTGGTATCTCGGAGGCGTATGGGCTTGTGGCGGATGGCCTTGTCAAGGGGGCACCTCAGATGGGCATGGGTGGTGTAGTGGCGAATCCTAATACGCATCGTATGTCTACGAGACCAGTATCACACGCCACTGGGAGTGCATGTGCTAACTTTTCATAGCGATCCGCCTCCTGATCTCTCACAATCAGATGGGCACTATCATTGGCCGTCAGGGTCAGAAGATCAAGCAGATCCAGGACGCGTCCGGAGTAAGGATGGTGGCGCAGAAGGAGATGCTGCCGCAGTCTACCGAACGCATCGTCGAAGTCCAAGGCACTCCGGACGGCGTACAGAAGGCTGTCTGGGAGATCGGCAAGTGCCTCATTGACGATGAGCAACGCGGCTACGGCACTGTTCTATACAGCCCAGCTGTCCGCGTTCAAGGCGGTGCTCCTGGCGCTCCACCTGTCAACGGCAATGCTGGATATGGTGCACCTCGTAGCTTCAACCGCACTGGCAATGGCGCAGACTTCACTGGAGCCCCGTCCTACGCACCCCGCCGCAGCGTAGGAGCTGAGTCTGGACCCCCACCAGTCGTCGAAGAAGGCGAGGACATCCAGACGCAGAATATCAGCATCCCAGCCGACATGGTGGGCTGCATCATCGGACGTGGTGGCAGCAAGATCTCTGAGATTCGCAAGTCATCTGGCGCTCGGATTTCGATCGCCAAGGCACCTCACGATGAGACCGGCGAGCGTATGTTCACCATCACCGGTGGCCCAGGTGCGAACGAGAAAGCACTGTACCTGCTTTACGAGAACCTCGAGGCCGAGAAGATGCGCCGTAGTCAAATCCCGGAGGCTGCAGCGTAGAGTGCTCATGGCTATGGATCCAACTTTAGTGCAGAACACTCTCCGACTCGGACTCCTATCTCCGCCGCCCTTCTGGGCCACTGAAGTCGCCGCACTGCAGCGTCTTCTCCAATATCGAATCGACTCTCATCCGACCGGCAACTACCCTTCCATGTCCTTCTCTCCTTCGAAAAAGCTGCCAATCTCCAGCACCTCCAACATGCTATCACTCTATCTTGCTTCACTCTCCTTCGAAACATCTTACGACTCACGACATGACCCGACCATAATCTCGGCCAGCACTGCGACAAAAGAACTTCCCTTACGACGACATGATCTCCTACTCGCCTCGATACTCGCCTCAGACTCAGACTACCACCACGATCAACCACTACCGGCCCAGACAACCAGACATTCTCTCACCCCTTCGACCCATACCACCGATGATGTTGATGGCTGCAACGATTGCTTACTCGGCATAGGCTATTTGCCATTTGCTTAGTGCGATTGGTTGCATTTGATGACTTGCTACGTTTGCATAGCGGTATACCATTTTCTTATGTGTAGCGGCTCTGCGTTGCATGACGAGCTGCAGCTGCTCTTGTCTTGTTGGCAGGAGCGAGACTGAGATTGAGATATGAGTATCAAGATACTTTTACAAAAACACTGTCACGTTTCAGTCATCCATCGCTGCTTTCGCGACGGCCATTGTCTCCCTCGGGCTGCCGTTGCCACCTCTGCAACCCTAATACACATACACCGAACATATCGAATCCCCAACTACGCCCCCTTCCCCTTCCCGGTCCCCAAGCTCCTCATCTCGATCGCATACCCCACCCACATCGCCGCCACAATCCCGCTGAACAACCACCGCTGCTCACCTCCCTCGCCAAATTCCGGATCGGTCCACCAAGTCCCCGGATACAGAATCGCACACAGCCCTGCGCCGCAGTAAAAACTCCCTACCACTGCCGCTTCGAACACATTCCGCCTCGCCTCCACGGCGGACAACTTCTCGGTTGAGCCAGATATGGAGGGCTTGAACGCACACCAGATGGACGCGGCGGCGAGACAGACTCCCAGGGTCATGGTCTGGCCGTTGTGGAATTTGGCGTGGGGGGGCCAGCGAGGATTGAGGACGTGGGTGACGCTCCAGTCGGCGAGGAAGGCGCCGATGCTGTAGGTTAGGTTTGCGAGGGCGATGAGGGTGCGGCCGGGTGTGAAGAGGGTTTGGGAGGCCATTGTTTGGAGTGGAGGTGGGTTGGTTGGTGTTGCTGGGCTGTCGTCTGTTTGTGGTGGAGCTCCAGGTCTTCCGGAATCCTGGGAGGGACCTGAGTAGTTGAGGGCAAGGTGGTGTTAGGTTCGATTGAGGCTTTAATACTTAGGTATTTGGTTCAGTCCATCTCGCTGTCTCGCTGTTTCGTAAGCTCCGGTACGCGTCCGTCATCGTCGGTTTCAAATGTTGCCCGCCTGACCCCACATCATGCGTTCCACGTCTCTGTCCATCGACGGCAGCTACTACCTATACTACTACCTCCGGCTCTCCTCGACGATCTCGTTCCGCTGCTGACAATACCTCAACTCTTACATCCGGAGCTAACAAGCCATACCTCACAACCATCATTACCATCTCACTAGCCTGAAGAACCAGGACCCACTCTCTCTACGGCTCGATCTGTCCGTCTGGTCATACCAACCAGCTCTTTCAAGACCTAGATCGACAGCACCTTCACTCGAGACACACACATAAGAGCTCGTAGGCCGAGTGCCCACTACAATGGTACTACTTCCGTTCGACTACACCTCACTTCCTCTCCACTCTCTACCATTCAGTCACATCACCACTTGCACTCGACTTCCACTGCTCACCCTGTACTTACGAGAGAGCACCACAGGGCCTCGCCTACAACGTCTACCTCTCCGGCCAAAAGATCTACGGCTGCAAGAACTGCAAAACCCACCTCGCCGATCATGACGAGATCATGAGTAGGGTACGCCAATGTCTCCCCTTCCCTCTACTACGCTTCACTTCATACCTGCTTCTCTAGTTCTTGTTGCAAGATGGGTCACTGACAGAGCTGGTGGTGGGCAGAACTTCCGCGGCCAACACGGCAAAGCCTACCTCTTCCACAGCGTCGTCAACATCCAGCAGGGTGAGGCCGGCGAGCGCAACATGACTACGGGCAGACACGTGGTGCGGGATATCGCGTGCCGGCAGTGTCTGGAGGTGGTGGGGTGGAAGTACGATCGGGCGTACGAGGCGACGGAGAAGTATAAGGAGGGGAAGTATATTCTGGAGCAGGAGTTGTTGTGTCAAGTGAGTTGATGTGGTTTTGATTCAGTATCTATCACTTCATTGGCAGCAGCGCGAGGTCGTTTTTCGCAGCCGACCATAAAGACGCAGCCGACTATGCAGATTCGATGATCTGCTCTATACCATGACCGCTCGTCCATCATCTCTCAATCACAACCTCCGGCTCTCCTTCTTCCACATCTAGTACTCCGTCTGGCTGCTCTGAGGGAACTCAAAGTTGACGCCCTTCCCGGTCAACCGCTTGTAGACCTCGGAGTAGGTGTCGAGCCTGTAGTCCACACCACCACGCTCCTTCTCGTCGAGCACGATCTTGAGGATGCGGCTGCCGTCCTCCCGGGTGCGCGTGCGCTTGCCGACGATCTCAACCGGGTAGACGAGATCGGCGAGGATGGCGTCGTGGACGGCGGTGAGTGTGCGGGAGCGCGGGCGCTTCTGGGTCTGGGAGGTGCGGCTGCGGTTGCTGCGCTTGGGGCGGGGCAGGATGCGGCGGGAGGCGATGATGAGGACGTGGCGGTCGGAGAACTTCTTCTCGAGTTCGCGGGTGAGGCTGATATGTCCACGTAAGCATTGGGGTGGAAGGAATAGATGGGTGGGGAAGGGTTTATACCGTTGCTGAGAGCGGTGCCATCCGACGAGCAGTGGAACGGGCACGAAGATGACAATGGCCTTCCTGCCGCTGCCGACCTCGATCTGTGAAGAATCCTGGTGTCAGCGCATGGCTGCCCAGTGCCCACCGCCTCTTCGCTACAGATGGATATATGGTGTATATTGCTATCTTTCTGGGTGTTGCTGTTCTCATCTTACCTCGCGAGCGGACACGAACTGCAGGGGACGCAGGGCGCTCTTCATGTCCGGGATGTTGGTCTCGAGCTCATAGAGAGCGGTCGCGATGTTCTGCTCGATCTCGGTGGGCTTGGCCCTCGATGGGGAGTTGGGCGCGATCTTGTTGAGCGCTTGAGGGGACGCCATCTCGTCGGGGATGTCGGGTGGGTGGAAGGAGGTGGTGGTGGTTGGTGATCTCGTGTCGTATCGAAAAGTGTTTGATCGAGCTTCGAAATCGAGCCGTGGTGTGCCAAGCCCCCTCACCGGAGCACCATTCGCCGAGACAGCGTCAGGCCTGATCGAGATTCGCGTCAAAGTCTAATCCGCCGCCGGGCAAGAACGACCCAGTCCAGTTTCTCATCAACAACCTCTCGATGTTCGTGTCCCACTTCTCCGCCCACAGTTCTCACATCACTCAGCGCATCTGCTAGCAACATCACTCGCGGGAATCCACTTCGATACAACCAACTACGGGACAGTGTCCCCCTCTACCATTGCATGCGACGGCCGGACCTTCCCCTCTTACCAAAAGACGAGGCTTAATACGGTAGCAGGATGATAAGCAAGCAGGTCTGCATCGAAATATGAATGTTTCCCACTCTCCCGACCCGACTCCGCACACAGATAGAGAGCAGCCATCTCCCGTACTGTCGATCGAGGAAAACCACCACGAATTGCCCGATGCGCCCACCACCGAACAGGAGAGCACAGCTCGTGCGGCCACCAATGGCGACGCCGACGAACACAACGACTCGGAGGCGGAGACGGAGATAGAGTCTCCGGTGAAGAAGCGCGAGGCGGAGAAACAGCAACAGCAGCAGAACAATATCCCACTCGTCAAGACCGAGAAGCCGCAGAAGAGTCGCATAGGAAGCCTCCCGGTGCCTCAGGATGACGACGACGATGCCGAGTCTGTGGCTTCGCTCATGGATAGTACCGAGGTGAGCATTGGCAAAGCAGTCTCCAATGGTGGTGATGCCAAACACGACGAGGACGAGCACATGAAAGACCAAGACGACCTCGACGACGACGACAGCGATGAGCTTAGTACACCCCGATCGGACGACAATGGCTCGTTACTCCCGTCGCGTGCTGCGTCTGAACGGCTTCAGCAGAGTCAGAACCGGTCTGCCGGATCACCAAATCCCAGGAAGAGGAAGCATCGCGCGAGCTCCATTAGTCTGCCAAGCAGCAAGCGACAGAGCATGGATCCGCCCAAGCGCACACTCCCACGAAACAGAAACGGTATGAGTGTCGATGTGGTCGGTCTGCACGACCGTTCGCACTCTCCCGAGTCACGATCGTATCGGCGCGCGTTCTCCCCCCAGTCTGCCGTCGACGGTTTGATAGGAAGTAGTAGCAGCCGCAAGCGAAGATCCGTCCCAAGCTTGCCTGGCCGCGAAGTCAAGTCGGCGAAGACATGGGACGAGTCTTCCACTTCCTCCGAGACCACCTCACGTGGCCAACTAGAAGAGTTGAAGCGTCCACAACGCGGCAGCAGCAATCGATGGTCTTCCGCTACGCCTGCTGGTCGTCCTGGTGGGCGCGAGCACAAACGACATGTCAACAAGTATGGCTACACGCGTCTGGCGGAAGCGTGTGAGGATGGCAGCCTGGATGTAGTCAAAGAATGGAGAGAAAAGGATCCGGATCAGCTCGAGATCGCCGAATTTGCTGGCAACAAGCCACTTCAAATTGCTGCGCTCAACGGCAATATCGAAGTTGTGACATACCTTATCGAACAGGGCTGCCAGATCGAGTGCGCGAACGGCGTCAAAGATACGCCTCTGATCGACGCGGCGGAGAACGGGCACCTGGAAGTTGTGAACCTCCTGCTCGAGGCCGGAGTGGATCCTTTACGGCAGAATCAAAAAGGACAGCAAGCTCTCGACGTGATCACGGACGAGACCGACGATGCTACATCTATCCGCGCCGCTCTACACTCTGCTATCGATCACTGGAACAGCAGCGAAGCAAAACAGCGTCGTGAAGTCGAAGAAGAACAACGCCATCGCGCCGGTCCTTCGAAAGAGCTGCATTTCATGGCACGCACGTACGAGAACCTCCTGAAGCTGGTGCAGAATAACGATCGCAACGGCGTACGGGAGTTCCTAGCTGCGCGCGTGCCTGTAGACAACGCCATCATTGCAGCAGCTGCGCGGACTGGAGACCTGTACCTCGTCAATATGCTGTTGGCTGAAATGACGGAGAAGAAGGCGAGCCAGAAGCCGGAGAAGCCAATGCTGAGTGTGCTTGGAAGTAGTCATTTCGAGATGGTGCAGGCGTTGACGCAGCTGGACCACTTCAATCCTTCGTGGACGAATCGTGCTGGCAAGACATGGCCGGAGATTGCGGAGGAGAGGGCAGGGCCGATGTGGCGGCAGGAGAAGGAATTATTAACGAGGTTGTTCGAGGCTCCTCCTGCTGGTGGCAGCGCAGGGAAGGAGAGGAGGTCGAGTAGTCCTGTTGCTAAGCGTGATGGACTGAAAAGACGGCTCACTCAACCCAAACGAGAAGAAGAGGTTACGAGCAACAGCAGTAGCGATGAGGAGAGGGAAGCCGAGGGACGAGGCAAGAGGAAAAACGGGAGGAGATTAATGAGCCGGCGGGATATGAGGGCAGTGGGTAGCAAAGGTGGGCTGTCCGATCTCGAGGACAGCGAGCTGGACGCGGAAGGTGAGATGGAAGTGGACGAGTCCGAGCCTGTTACAATGACAACGCGCACGATACCCGCGGAGGACGAAGTCATGAAGCCTCCGGAGACGCCGAACACGAGAAGAAGGTTGAGGAGCGAGAGTATATCTTCGCCGGCGCAGCCTGTTCTGACGGCGGCAGGGTCCCCAAAGACTAGGTTGAGGCGGACATCGAGTTCGCTAAGGGGTGCGCAAGAGCTGCCGACGTTGACCGAAGAGGATAAGGACCTCGACCACGATATGACGACGCTGCCTAGCACCAATCACCAGCAAGAGGAAATTCGGATCAAGAAAGAGCGGCAGGAAGAAGCCAAATTCCGACTCGCAGAAGCCCAACGCCTGGAGAACCAACGCAAGGAGGAAGAAGCTGCCGCAGAAGAAGCCCGACGTGCAGAAGAAGCTGCGAGAAAAGCGGAGGACGATCGCATAGCAGAAGAGCAGCGCAAAGCCGAGGAGCTCCGGCAGCGTCAGGAGGCCGAGCAAGCGCGCAAAGCCGTGGAGGAGCGTTCAAGGCTTGAGGCGGAGGCAGAGTCGCAGCGTCGCGCTTATGAGGCGCAGGTGCTTGCGGCGTTACCACGGCCTTTGGCTCGGGTGCTAGATTCGGCGGGCTCAGACCAGAAGCTTACAAATGGAGGCGAGAGGGAGCATGCGTCGCAGCACTTCCTACCCCTCCGTATTCTCGGAGACTCATCGCCGACCATGCAGCCTGAAGAGGCGGACCCTTGGGTTCTGAATCTGCAAGCAGCGCCACTGCTTGGTAAACGAGGCGTTCCACTCTTCTTCCAACCAGAGAAACCCGGCTACACCGGCTCGGTAGCGGAGCTGTGGCAATCAAAACCGTTACAGGAAAGCGACTGGCGGTGTGTAGACCAAGGCCTTGCGCGGCTGGCTTTCGAGGAGTCCGATAACAACGATTCCACCGACTCAACGTACGATACACATGACGACCAAGACCTCTCCATGGCAGAAGAGCTCCGCCGTGCCGCTGCGCGATACCGCACCTTCGCAGACGCTAAGAGCGCTCTACGCAAGGCGGACTCGCCTGTAGCGCTACGACGTGTTCGCTTGTCGGATGTGAGGAAGCATCTACGTCCTGGACATCTCGAAGCGGAAATCGAGCTCGATACGGTAATCCCAGTTCAGGCTCCCGACAGCAACGGCACTGTAAGAGCGGGCGAGGTTGATTTCGCGGAGAGCCTCCGTCGTTTCTGGGAGCAGGACGCTCTTCGTCTGCGAAACCTCCGGGCGGTGGATGACGCCCCTGATGGGCATGGACCGGACACGGCGACCTCTGTGGTGCAGTGGTCGGAGGTGATGGTTGTGCACGAGAAATGAATGTCCAGATTCCCTCTCGGCGGAAAACGTCCACGTCGGTGTGAGCCATCGGTAGGACCGGGAAGCAACGGGCCAGACATCTGGTATAGGACTTGCTGGCAAGGACACCGCTGATATGCGCTGTTACTGTAGAAACATATGATAACCGCAAACGAGAAATGAAGAATACCCTTGTACATACTTACCGTACCGGCAGAAACATCGTCTTCCGCTTAACCTCTCTCAGCTCGGTCGCCATGTCAGCCTTTCAAGTGTGAAGACAACGAGGCTGTATTCTGAGAAGCTCCTAAGAAGTAAGAAGAGGCAGGCACGTCAGGGCTTCCGAGCACCTCCTACCGGAAGCGGGGTTGATATGTGGGTACGGGGGGGGTTGCTTAGGAATCGTCAACCTCATGTCTTTGAACCAGTCGTTTGTCTAAGGGTATTGATATATAAGAGTGGTGAGTTGTTTGCTAACCGCTGGCCGTCCAGACAGACACGTTCGTTTGCCCATCTCAAACGACACCACATCTATCCACGAAAATGTCCTCAGACTCCAACATCAAGCTCTACACCACCCAGGTAAGCACTCATGAGTGTGTGAAAGAGACCGATCGTCAAAACATCACTAACCTCTCCACCTTTTCCTTTCTGCAGACGCCCAATGGCATCAAGATCTCCATCACGCTTGAGGAACTCGGGTATGCATTCTCCGACCACCCATCTATCTCGAATCGCATTGCTGATTGTGTCTAATCTCTAGGCTGAAGTACGAGACGACGAAGATCGAGTTCTCAAAGAACACGCAGAAGGAGCCTTGGTTCCTGGAGATCAATCCCAATGGACGGGTCCCGGCGCTGACAGATACGTTTACCGATGGCAAGGAGATTCGGCTTTTTGAGAGTGGGAGTATTATGCAGTATCTCGTGCAGAGGTATGGGAGACCTGGCTAGGATAGATTACGAGGGGTTAACGACTAATGTGGGTTGTAGATACGATAAAGACCATAAGATCAGCTACCCTGCTGGCTCGAGGGAGGCTGTTGAGGTACGCTTGCTCAGAGTACCTGCACTCCCTGCAGTTGCTGACGAGTCTTGCCTTCAATGGTTAGATGACCAACTGGCTTTTTTTCATGAATGCTGGTGTTGGTCCAATGCAAGGCCAAGGTAAGTACTAATGAGTAAAAGGGCAGTTGTCGTTTCCCTCTGTCTAAGACACTGCTGACCCTTTTACCCTTTTGTTCTTCAGCGAACCACTTCAAGCGCTACGCACCGGAGCAGATTGAGTACGGCATCAACCGGTACCAGAACGAGACTCGACGGCTGTATGGCGTGCTCGATAAGCATTTGAATGATGCGAAGACGGAGTATTTGGTTGGCAATAAGTGTACGATTGCTGATATAGCTCACTGGTCAGTTGACTCCGAATATGCAGTTTGAGAGAGAGTAGGCTGATGTTTGTTGGTATAGGGGCTGGATCTCCGCTGGTCCATGGGCTGGCGTACGTCGACCTCCATAATCGCGGTCACATTCGGTTTACTGACGCTGAACAGATCAACGTCGACGACCTCCCAACCCTCAAGAAGTGGGAAGACCGCATGTGGGCGCGAGAGGCGGTGCAGAAAGGCGCTAACGTTCCTGAACCGTACAAGATGAAGGAGCTGCTGGCTGATAAGGAGGCAATGGAAAAGCACGCGGCGCAGGTAAGTCAGCTTCTGATCAACGCGAAGTGATCGTTGCACGATGTTTTATGAAGTACAATTGCCGACGATGTTTTAGGGCCGTGAATGGGTGCAACAAGGCATGAAGGAGGACGCTGAGAAGAACAAGGCCAGAGCGGCGGAGAAGTAGATGTCAGAGTAAAGACTGGATTGGTAGGTTGATGGTTGTGCACAGGATCTCGCTATGCTTGACCTAGCAGCTTATCTACAACGCAGCCACCTCGGTCGTCTTGCCGGTGAAGACGTCGTAGGTATACCCAACCACTTCCAAGTCCTTCGGTAGGAAAGGATCGGCTTTGATTTTCTCCATGTCTTCCTTCACGCTCTCTTCGAGACTATGATCACTACAAGCAAGAGTCAGTCGATCAACCCGACTCGTAACTCACTCAGCAACACTCACCCATGAAAGCTCCCAAACTCCAACTCATCTACCTCCCTCGCTTTCTCTCCTTCCAGCCCCACCCTCTCCTTCAACAGCTCCTTCACCTTGTCATTAGAAAAGTTCCTCAACCCGCAATCCGCATGATGCATCACTGCCACCGCACCGACGGTATTCCGCCCATACGACATGATCCCGGACAGGACGCGGATCGAGCGGAGCACGTCTTCGGTGACTCTACCGCCGGCATTACGGATGATGGCTGGGAGGACTGGGCCTGCTTCACTGAAGTTCCAGAACTCGGCTGGGTTGGCGCGCGGGTCCATGCAGGAGACTATCATGCTGGCCTTGACGTTGGGGAACTGGGCGAAGCTGATGGAAGGTGTGTGGGAGTCGGCGAAGGCGCTGGAGGGGGGAGTTAGTGGTTGGGTTTCTTGCGGAGCAGTTGGTGGGAGGTGTACTCGTTTCGCTTTGCGATCTCGCGGATCTCTTGGGCAGACATGTTCAATTGGTGCTGTTGTGGCTGACCCGGTATCAACAGTAGCTGGACGTGGGAAAGATCTGACTTTTGGGCTTCGTGAGGGGTGGTTATGCTTGGTGTGATGAAGATGTTCGTAACTGTCGGGTACTCAACACCTACTTATATCTCCAGTAGACGGCGTGCATCATCCCGCAGCACATCACTGCGCACGCCTGACCTACCTGTTGTCTAAGATCCCATAAGCTGAACATCATCGCCTGTGATTGCATTCGGTGTAACTGTTCTTCAGCTCAGTAATCCTCTGACACCGGCGATGTCGAGTCAACACTCGACCACGAAGTCGCCGAAGTGAAGCTGTAGTCGTGACAAAGCTGACAGGAGTTATTTGACATTGTTAGGCTGCGTGATGATGATGTAGGCCCAAGTGTAGGCAAGGGAAGTAGCTTAGCAAAGCTTCAGAGAGATGTACGTGCCCTAGGGCTGGGCTTGTTGCCTGCATGAGTGACCTACAAGGCGGGTCGTCAGCCTTGTAGACACGGACTCCGGCTGGATGATCATCCTGAGAAGGGTCCAAAGGAGGAATGTGTGTAGTGTTTTGCCATAAGAGGCGATCCATACTCCGAAGCTAACTGTACACAACGAAAGAAACGGACCTTGATCTCGACCATAGCTATATGACAGTCGGCCGTAACAGCACTTCGCACTTCCGCGAAAGAGAACTCGCTCTTACGCGACAAACACGCGCTTCCTTCCATGAGTCTACCATGAGAAAGCCTCCTCGAAGAAGTCAATCTCCGTCTTCTCGCACCTGGCCCTCATTGCCTTTCTCAAGTCATCACTCAAGCTTCCAGTTCCACAGCAGCTCACAGCCATAGCGCCAACCTGCTGGCTCTGTTCCTTGTCCATCAAGGCGCCAACATCAGGCTTGCCAGGAAACATCTGCACACTCGAGCTAGGCGAGTGAATCTCCTTCGTGCTGCGTGGGCGTGTGATGAAGAGCAGGATCTTCAAGATGTCACGGCGCTTCTCCATGCCCAGGATCTGCGTCATCCACGGCCTGATCCATTCAAGGTGCTCAGGCGACTGGATGATCCAGACCAAGGTGACCTTGCGTGTGGCGCAGGTGCCGTTGGCGTAGGCAGCTACCAGATCACGGACGTGTGGGACTTGATGGGTGATGCCGACACCAGCCGCGAACAGCATGACCGTGCCGTATGACTGGAAGCTTTGGTTGCCATACGGGCCTTCCACGTAGGCGGTGGTCATGAATTTGCCACCCGGTGTGCGCTCGGCCTTGGAGAACATACGGTCCGTGAAGCCGGTGCGGCGTCGGATGATCAGTGACATGCTAGCAGTCTTCTTTCCGAGAATGTCTTGTCTAGCCGTAGGTAGATTCTTTTCGCCACCCAGACTGTCAATCTCTTGACTCCAGGCAAGTGTGAAAGGATGGCTAGTCCAGAGGCCAACGGAAGGCATGTACATGTAGACGTGCTGTCCTGGCTTGAACTTCCAGGGGTTGGCAATGCGCAGTGTGACTCGGACTGCATCTCCTGGGAGAGCTTCGACTTCGGCTTTGGTGACGCCTCTGCCGATATTGCGACGCACAAGGCTGTAGAGGCGGGCGCTGCGCTCGATGGCCCAGCACAGTATGACAGGCAGCAGGAGTTGCTTTTGGTGTGGCAGACCCTCAAGATGCATCCAAAGCACAACCAGCGTGGTGATGACAAGCAGGATGTGAATGTGCAAGAACGTCTCGTAGAAGGCGTGGCGAATGATGGATGGTGACTGTAGCAGAATGACGATGAAGGCGCAGACACCAATAGTACCGGCCAAGATCGTCGTAGAGGATCCCATGTAGGTAGTGATGTTGTTCCAGCCTTTGGTGGGATCCTCAGTCACTTGTTTAGCCATCCAGAAAGCACCATGGAGAATAGCCTCAAAGACGCAGATCCGGCCGATCCAGCGATGAATCAAGTTGTACGTATCGAAGCTAATGCCGAGCAGCCATATGAGGGGGTTGTTGCGTCCAGCAAGTACGAATAATGGAATCATGTTGAGCACAGCTAGTGTACCAGTGCGGTCACAGACATCACCAAGCCAGGTGGCCTTGTCTCCTTGCCAGTTGATGTGCATTGCACACGTCACAGCATTCATGGCAAAGTATCCAACGAGGATGAATGACTGTGCACGCGAAGGTAGAGTGCCCACATTCATAGCCGCCGAGAGCTTGAACTCGCGGTTGTGCCTTTTACGAAGCAGTGGAGCGACAATGAAGTGCCGCTTGAAGCTCGCCCATCGCTCGTCGGGAATGGTGAAGTACTTTTGCTTGCTGTCGCTCGAAGTGCCGTGGTTGAGGTTCGCTATGCGTCGGATGTGGTGTAGAAGTACTGTGGTCCAGCGGTAGATCATCATTACGGCCGCGATGGCGGCCCAGGTCCACGCAGTGTATTTGCACATGTTCCAGTTTTGATCCCACGCTGCATAGTCGGCCGCGGTGGGCGCCCAGTCGTCGGCAAGTGCGAGAGGTAGGGCGGCTGCGACCAGCAGAGCTTTTGATGTGAACGTCATGTTGGAGAATGAGAAGAAGGTGGTGGGTTTGGCGAGTTGTGGTTCGCAAGACGCAGGTATGGGACTTGGATGTTTGTTCTCGATCTCCGGGCTGGGAGTCCAAGGTCATGTACTCAGTGGTGTCCAGCACGTGTCACGATTTCCAGTGTCTTCAGGAGATGCAGTTATGAACGAAAGTGAAGCCGCGCAGCAGCGATGTCGACCAGCGTGAAGTGGCCGGCGGTGAATGAATGAGCGTGGTGGGAAGCGAGGGACAGTCGGTCTAGGCCGAAAACTTCGCAGCGCGGAAGGGTTGCAGAAGAGTGACGAGAACCCGCCTGTGGTCTCGAGTTGACGGTGCGAAGAGGAGACGCTTGGAAGCTGGCACGAATAAATTGGTCTTCTCCTGCAAGGCGTTTCACATGCAAACGGCGCTTGGCGAAGCAGCGCCAGCTAGCTTCCAAACGGCGAACGCAAACGCAAACGCAGTAATCTGATTACGACTGATTCCTTCTGGCGTCTCTGATTTGCACATGTGATCCTCCTCTCCACCTCTCCCCATCGTCTCAGCGTTGATATCGCGACTTTCAGGAGCTGAAGCTGTTCTCGACCGACGAGAGGACGTCCAATCGGGTGCCGTATGCAAGGTACCGATTATGCTTACCCGCTAGCGCCATCTTCAAACATCTCCTGTGGCCAGTCAATGGACGACCTCACCTCGGATTCCCAAATCCCGGAGCGCTGGTTGTTTGGCAACTTGGCAGGCGACGACGACGACAACCCCTTCCTTTTCGAGCCCAGCAAGCGATAAGTTATCGCTACGCAACCGCACTTTACTTATATTGCTCGACCCGTGGTTTGATCGCGAATGTTCTTCATCTCCACTACATATATGACCATAGAACAGGCCCGTCTCGCCGTAGAACTCATCTGAGACGCCAAAGGTGTCGTCAACTCTCCGAGCCTTGGTAGAAGGACGGACGAACCACTTAGTAAGGATCTGTGACAGCTCGCGTAAATCGCAACTGTAACATCATCCATCTGCCCCAGAACTTTCCACGGGGAGAGATCGGGTGCACAGGACTCAACACGACGAATGGTCGTTCCGCTGCCTCTCCATCATATGAGCAACGGCGAGGGCACTACAGCGACAGTAAACGCCTTGATCGCATTGCTTGTTTGTAGGAGAACGCTGTCATAGGTGGGTTATCTCACATCCCGCAACACCTCACCTACACGCCTACCACCTCGTAGAAATCTCTCACACCCTGCCGGAACCCTGTCTCCCATTCCCACGCATACTGACCGCTCTGCCCACTCTCCTTGATACGCTTCAGGCACCAGAGGTCCAGCATGCCAATCTTGTCTCCACCATCGAAGCCGCGCTGGGAGCGCGAACCGAAGAAGGCCGCTGCATCGGCGAATCCAACGTCCCATCCGTGCGGGAAGCGGTAGTGTTCGTACCTGAAGTCGTGGGTAGAAGGGTCAGCAAGTGTCTCGGAGCTGAGGACAAGTGATAGAAGGTCACAGAGCGCTGCTCAGTGCTTGATGCTGTCTCTGAGAGCGCTGCAGTCACTTACTGGCCCGGAAACTGCGTGTCCCAGTACTGGCAGTGGGCTCCCCACGACGTGCCTCTCCGGTAGTCCTTTTGGCTTTGAGCAGTGCCGATACGAGTGCCGATTTCCGCCGCGGGTGGGGTGAGAGATACTGGCGGAGCAACGGCTTGCCGGTTGTTCATTTGCTTGAAACCCCACTCGCCGCCATCCATCCTACAGCAGAAAAGGGTCAGCAAGTGTCTCGGCGTTGTCGATGAGTCTCAAAAGGTGTCAGAGCGTAACAGAGGGTGTGATCCTGTCTCGGAGAACCCTTTTGCTCATCAGTGCTTACCAGTCCATACGATACGTCCAAAAGAACCGCCCTCCCGCTCGCTGCTGATATCTGAGACACTGCGCGGTACCAAATTGGTTGACAAGCTGTTCCTTCGGAACGCCATTGGCCTTCGCCCAGCTATCTTCAGTGAGGACACAGCTCCATTCTCCCACCACGACCTCAGCTGCTCCACGTTCAAGTACGTTGCCATCTTTGCCATCGAGCTCGGAGAGCTTGCTTGGAACCTCGTAGATGATTTGCTGTGGGGACTTTGCTTTGTCCTCGTCTGTGAAGGCCTGTGGAACAGAAGGATCAGCAAGTGTCTCCGCCGTAGCAAGGATTCAAAAAGGCTATAGAGGGCAACTTGGGGTGCGATCGTGTCCCGGAGAACGCTGTTGTTACCCATCGAGACTACTCACCCAGTACAAGTGCGTGTCCATGACCACGGGGTTGCAAGAGGCAGATTTCCCGTGCAGTGAATTCTTCGTCTGCATCCAGGTAAGTGCTCGATTGAGGTTCCAGCCATCAGAAACGTATATTGGGACCGTGGGGTCGACGTGCGAGACTTCGGTGAGCACTTTGTCGTACCAGGCGTACATGCCCTTGGCGTCGTACTCGGCTTCGTTGACGATCTGTACGCCGGCGACACCTTCCAAGCACTGCGCCTGCTGGACGATGAAGCAGATACACTTGGTAGCGAGCTGCAGGTTGCGTTGCGAGCCCCAAAGCTCTGCCTTGGCCGAGTTCGTGCCGGAGTGGTCCTGCATGGGTAGAAGTGTTAGCAAGTGTCTCGGAGTTGAAGTCGAGCTGCACGTGGTCACAGCGTGCCGTATGGCGCTTGATCGCAACTCGGAGAGGCCTGACTTACTCCTGTGTTGGCGCCGCCAGGTAGGCCATGGAGGTCAATGAGGACGGCGATATCTCGTTCGTGGCAACGCCATATGAGCTGCTTTACAGCGTCCCATGCGTTCTTGTAGACTGGTGCTACCTTAGAGAACGCCGTGTGCTCGCAGAATTGAGGACCGAGAGTGAAGTAGCCGATAGGCAGCCGTATGGTATTGCATTTGGCATCCTTGAGCCATTCTAGGTCAGGATCAGTGACATATTCGCGCCAGTGCTTCTCAAATCGTTGCCTGGCAAGTTCGATGCCCTCCTGGGCGATCCAGGCATCTGCAGCTACGAGCTCACTGGAGCCCTGAGCCGAGTCCGGAAACATGCTCGGTGTGAGCCATCGCTCGAGGATGAAGACGGAGCCCACGTTAGTTCCGCTCTGGAATCGGTACCGCGAGACGTCTTTTGCTGTAGGAGAGGGGATCGAGCCGTCTGCGGCGGCCATTGGAGCTTGCGTGGCAGTCTCTCCAACGCGGCGGTTTTGGATGTGCTGCTGCACTCGCTGAAAAGCCTTCATGATTGCTTCGCGATTCTCGGGATTGCGGTAGATAAATCTGACGATTAGGAACACGAAGATGAGGATGAATACGAAAGTTAAGGCAAAGGACCAAGACCAGTTCATGAGGTAGCTCAAGTGGAGGTTGTTGACTTGCCATCTTCTCCGAGATCGTGACTACGGTCACGAACGTCCGATCATGCTCACCTGATTGTTTTTCGCAGGTGCGAGAGGCCTGAAGATAGGTCACCTTGTTATGTTCGGCAAGTGCGAAGGCCTGGAGGAAGGCGGCCGGTGGAGTGATTCTCCTTTGTGCGAGCAGGGACGGTGGCACTACAGTGACTGAGAACGCCTTCATCGCGCTGTTCGTATGCTGGAGATCGATATTCGAAAGAAACCGAGCGAGTGATATTCCTTCCTGCCTCTACTCTTCAAGGTCAACCACACTACAGCGACTGCAAAACCCTTTATCGGTGTGTTCATGAGCGGGGGATTGTCACCGAACGACGTCACTCTGAGTGGTCGCTCGCGCCGCCTCCCCTCCACGCAACCATTGATGGCGGCACTACAGCGACTGTCAAAACTATCTATCGCTACTCTCACGTCTGTATATCCAGACATCTTCTAGCCATGGAAGGAAGCTGCCAATGCGGCCAAATCCGCTTCACGACACCTCTCCCCAAACCCATTGAACTCTACATCTGCCACTGCACCGAATGCCGCCACCAGTCCTCCTCAACATACGGCGTGACGGCCGTCTTCCCAGCTTTCGAGATCCCCTCGCCTCATCCTGGCGCTATTGGCATATTCAGCCGGCCCGAGACCAAAGGGTTCTTCTGCACCAAGTGCGGCTCGAGGTTGATGCATCAGGCTGTCTCCTCGTCTGGGGAGGCGGCTGAGATGGTGGCTGTGAAGGCGGGCTGCTTGGGCGGCATTAGCAAGGAGATGATGCGGGAAGCGCCTCATATTTGGACGAAGTCGGCTATCGTCGATATTCCTGAGGGCGCGGAGGCGTATGAGGAGATGCCGCCGGGAGGGGATTTCAAGAAAAGGGAATGAAGTTTGGTAGCCGTTGGGAAGGATACATTTGCACAGCGAGTAATCTGTAACCCAATTTGTAACCCCTGTTCGCCTGAGACACTTGTCAATCCGCTATCAATGACAGTCAACAATACCAACCAACCTTTATGTCAGTCTAGCACGCGCAGCCCTCCTTCGCCGCTCCATCAGCACCCCTCGCGTTCAAATTCACTCGGCTGGTATCCTGCCCGCCGCTGATAGCAGCTTGCGTACCGCCTCCCGCGCCAGTCCGTGGTCCCTTCAAGCTGGTCTCTGGTATCGCGTTCGCTATCGCCGTAAACACCTCGCTGACATTGTGTCCGGTCTTGGCGCTCGTCTCGTAGAAGAGCAGACTCTCCTCCTCCGCATATGCCTTCGCCTCGGCCGTGCTGACCTTCCTCACTGCCTCCTCCTCGTGACCTTCCGCGTTCTCGCCATCCTGCGCCTCATCCTCCGGATCGTCATCGTCGCAAAGATCCAGCTTGTTGCCTACCAATGCAATGACAATGCCTGGTGATGCTTGACGTTGCAATTCCGCGACCCAATGCTTCGCCTTGACCAAGCTGCTCGGTTTGGTCATGTCGTATACCACTAGAGCAGACTGTGCGTTGCGGTAGTACATGGGCGCGAGACTTGCGAACCGTTCTTGCCCTGCGGTGTCCCATATCTCGAATTTGATTGTCCGGCTCGGAAGTTGGCATTTCTGTGTGAGGAAGGCTGCGCCGATTGTGGGTTCCTTGTTCGGTTGGAAGTCGTTGTTGACGAATCTGAGAACGAGGGAGGACTAGAGGTTCGCTGTCAGTGGCGATTGGCGCATTGAGATGAGCTGGTGCATACCTTGCCCACGGCCGCCTCGCCGAGCAGGACGAGCTTGACGCTGCTGCTCGGCTTGGGCGCCGATGCGGTAGAGTCGGTCATCGAGTTGGGTGAGTTGGGTCTGTTGGCGCGCAAGTTGCGGCCTAAGCCGTATTCCGACACTGTGTCTGCTGCGGGAGCTCTCGGAGGCGAAGCGCAGGATAGACGTCGTGTGATAGGCTGTAGTGCGAGCAATGGCAGTTGATGATAATGGAGAATCTGTTTCCTGGTGTTGGAAGAGGTTGGTTGAAGGCAACTGTTACTGCCTCACTGGGTCGGAAGCTGCTCGGCCCGATGTGGCAGGTGAACAAGGTTCAGCCACGCCGATCTTCCGAATGTCCAAGCTCTCACATTCGAGACTTCTAGAAACACCAACGTCGAGGACCCAAACACCACCTGACAACCTTGCAATTGAGCGAACTTCTTGACAGCAAGTCATACAATAACACGACTCAACACAACATGGCCGACGCACTCAAAGCAGAAGGCAACAAGCTCTTCGCAGCGAAGGACTTCGACGGCGCAGTGTAAGTAGCTTGTGATCAACTGCCTGGTACCAACAACATACTGATCAATATTTTACAGAGAGAAGTTTTCACAAGCAATCGAGATCGAGCCCACAAACCACGTGCTCTACTCAAACCGATCTGGAGCCTACGCATCGCTCAAGGACTACGACAAGGCACTCGAGGATGCAACGAAGACGACCGAGCTGAAGCCAGATTGGGCGAAGGGGTGGGGGCGCAAGGGTACAGCGTTGCACGGTGTGGGCAACCTCGTCGATGCTACGGACGCGTTTGAAGAAGCTCTGAAGCTGGACTCGAGCAATGCACAAGCAAAGTCTGGCTTGGAATCGGTCAGACGAGCAGTCGAGGCTGAGGCGAGAGCCGATGGTGTTGCTGGAGACCCTACTGGTGGAATCGGAAGCATGTTCAACGACCCGCAGCTCTATCAGAAGTTGTCGAAGAACCCAAAGACAGCTGCGTACCTCGGAGATTCACAATTCATGGCGAAGCTCCAGGGCCTGAAGGACAACCCAAATGCCACTGGCGAGATGTTCTCAGACCCGAGGATGCTTCAGGTCATGAGTGTGCTGCTCGGTATCGACATGCAGATGGGCGAGGACTTCGCGAAGGGTGCTGGCGCTGGTGGGAAGGAGGGCGAGGATGAGGAAGATGTGCCAATGCCTGACGCCAGATCCTCGAAAGCGCCAGAGCCTGCACCAGAACCCGAGCCAGAGGATGAGGAGGCTGCCGCAGCAAAGAAGGCGAAGGAGGAAGCAGACCAGGAGAAGCAGCTCGGCACACAAGCGTACAAGAAGCGGTCGTTCGATGAGGCGATACAACACTACACCAAGGCGTGGGACATTCACAAGGACATCACCTACCTCACGAACCGTAGCGCCGCCAACTTCGAGAAGGGAGACTTCCAAGCTTGTGTAGACGATTGCAAGGCAGCTGTCGAGCACGGTCGGGAGGTGTACGCCGACTTCAAGATCGTCGCCAAAGCCTACGGCCGCATGGGTTCTGCCTACGAGAAGCTCGGTGACCTCGCGAACGCCGTAGACAACTACAACCGCAGTCTGACAGAGCACCGTACCCCCGACATCCTCAACAAACTCCGCGCTGCTGAGAAGAACAAGATTACAGCTGACAGGAACGCCTACCTCGACCCGGAGAAGGCAGAAGAGGCACGCGAGCTCGGCAACCAGAAGTTCAAGGAATCCGACTGGCCAGCCGCGGTCGAGGCGTACACGGAGATGGTCAAGCGCGCACCCGACGACCCTCGCGGCTACAGCAACCGCGCCGCCTGCCTGATCAAGCTTCTCACCTTTCCAGGAGCGGTGCAAGACTGTGACCTGGCGATTAAGCAGGATCCCAAGTTCATCCGTGCGTATCTGCGCAAGGCCCAAGCACTTTTCGCGATGAAGGAGTACAGCAGATGCGTTGACGCTTGCTCGGAAGCGACAGTACACGATACCGACGGCAAGAACGCGCGCGAGATCCAGCAGCAGGAGTCGAAGGCTCTGGAGGCGATGTATGCTGCGCGCGAGGGCGAGAGCGAGGAGCAAGCTCAGGCGCGTATCCAGCGTGATCCGGAAGTCATGCAGATCCTTCAAGATCCAGTGAGTCAAACCTGTGAATGTTGAAAGTGAAGGCTCTGCTAATATGTTTGATTAGGTCATGCAATCGATCCTCCAGCAAGCCAAGGGTGACCCTGCGGCTCTGCAGAGCCACATGCAGAACCCGCAGGTGCGCACGAACATTCAGAAGCTCATGGCCGCGGGTGTGATCCGTATGGGTGGAAGGTAGGCTCGCAATCTGAAGCCGGCGTGCTGAGTCTCCGAGATCAAAACGTGTCGTGTTAGCATAGCGAGGCCTGTGTAATAAGTAGTGCGCTGCATATTCGAGTGGATCGAAAAAGATCGAAACCGTTGTGATCCTAGGGTAATTGAATGGGCTTGGCAGGTGCCTATAACTTCAGACGACTCCTAGAGCAATAGCAGCACCAATGACAACCGTTGATCAACCCTATATCTATGTCTGGAGCTGAGGACGTGCTATACTTACCATGGCGACGTGATGCTGGCGACCGGTTTGCGCCCGTACCACAACCACTCCTCTCCGCGAATCCGCATTACCAAAGCGAGGGACACGATTCTGCTATCAGCCACTGGTTTACAACCTCGATCGGTTCATTGCTAGTCAATCGTGGTACTACATGCACCGCCAGCCATCGTCTCACCGTATGACGAGTCATAAGCTGGCGTCCTGCATCGTGGAGAGGAGTCGGATTGAAGACGCCTCAAAGGCAGCGTGACGTCGTCGCCAAGGCACGTGAATTGCTTCCACCGCGTCGCCACCTACTTGCCAAACACTATCATCCACTATACGACGCATTCAGGCAATCGTTATCACGACACGATCAGTATTCTGCAGGAACGAGCACATCATCTGCTCCGTGGACATCTCAACCGCGCACCGGGCCATCCCCCACGTCCACCACACCCCAGGCTTGGCAGCCGTTCGACCCAGCCTTCAGGGCTCACCCCGTCACATTCTCTGGGCGCAGCCCACTTAGCGCTACTCACGTAATCCGCCGGTGGCCTCCGCAGCACCGCCTCACCATCGAGCATGGCTGACTTCGTTGAACTGGGTGCTGAAGGTGTCACCTCTCTCACTGAAAGCAAACATTTCGACAGGCTCTACGATAAGATAGACCAGAGCGTACCTCATCGGAAGAAGCGTAATCAGAACCAGCCTACCCAAAAGCAGCAGGACCAGTACTCCGGCAACAGCGGCAACCACCGCGATTACAAGCAATCCTATCAGAGCACCACCTACGAGCAAGACGACCAGACCACAGTCCCCTCCAACACCGGTCGCAGAAGGCATCAAAACCGCTTACCGAGTCCTGAAGGTAGACCACCAGCCAACTGGGACGGTCGCAAAGAAAACCGCGACACCCGACGCCGCGACAGCCAGCGCTCCGGGAGTCTTGATCGTGAAAGCGAGGTCAGCGAGCGAGTCATCCGGGCCTACGAAACTGAGCGCGACGACCCCAGTCGCCCTGCCGAGTCTGTGCTATCGAAGCGCGATCTCAAGAAGCTGAATAGTAGAGACGCTGCGAAGATGTCTTACGCGGGCGGGTACGGAAACACGCTGCAGTCACCGACGAACTATGACGGACGTCGTGCGAACAGCCAGCAGCCGCCACGGAACAAGTATTACGATGACGATGACGGCAGCGATTATGATGAGCGTACAGGACGCCGGTATAAAACGACCGGTCGTGGGTACGATGATGGGTATGAGGATGACAGAGGGTATGATCGAGAGATCGTAGAGACGGAGCGGTATCGTGGTGTAAGTTTCGAACTCTTTATCAATACTTCCTCAAGCGCACATCGCTGACTGATATCTCACAGCCTGCCAGAGACTACGACGCCCGCCGCACAAGCTACGGCACCAGCAAAGGCGGAAACGACCAGTACGGCGCCAGCGCCGGCGCTGTAACGCAATACCGTCGCTCCACCCAGGAAGTAGACGACTACAAGTCCCAGCGCTCCCGGTCCCGCGGTCGTCGCGAGAGTGGCCGCGGCCGCGACAGGTCTGCTTCCGACTCGCGATCGCGCTCTCGCTCCCGGTCGAACGAGGGAGGAATTCGTGGCAAGCTCGACGATACTTTCGACACCAGCATGAAAGGTCTCGGAGCTGGGTTGGCAGGTGCCGTGGTCGGTGGACTCGCAGGCCGTGAGTTTGGGCACAAGCATAAGCAGCGTGATATTATCATTGGTGCGTTGATTGGTGGTCTGGGCGCTAACGTCGCTGAGAATAAATGGCGGGACTGGAAGGATGAGAAGGAAGACAAGCTGAGGAAGGATGAGAATAAGTGGGAGGATAGGTGGGATGGCAGGGACGGTAGGAGTCGCAGTGCTATGAGATGAGGGCTGCGTGCAGCTGCATGATGCGAGCGAGGGTGCTGGTGGCTACGTGGTCATGACTTTGACGAGATGAACTGATGCATTTGACGATCTTCGAAGGAAACATGGCTGGTGCTTGGGTTGCTTCTAGCGTTGGAGATTTGGCTGGCGTTTCTGGCGCTGCTTGCTTGATGATAGATGAATGAATGGAATGAACTGAACTCGCTTGAACCACGTTTGCTCGATCCCCATACGCCTTGACCGTCCATATAGCCATGACCATCGATCTCAGTCGGTGTCGGAAAGTGCCTCCAAGAATGCACTGCCCAGACCTGCTGACGATGAACCCTTGCTTCATACCAACATCGTTTCTACACCTCGAAGCACACCTTGTCAATCCTCTCTCCGGAATCGTACCTACAACACCTAAACAGACTGTCGCTACGATTACTCCCACCTAAGCATGACCTCTCCCCTGATAGCACAACGGCCCTCCTCGCAGACCTCCTCCAACGAGCACGAACACGGCATCGAGGAAGAAGATGCACTCCTGACTGGCCAACGCACCGGCAAACATTCCAACCACCAATCCACATCTGTCAATCGCAGCAAATGGCGAGAGCTAGGTCTTCTGATCTGGGCCCTGGTCGCAACTACTGCGGTGGTAGTGCTTGCGGTCGTATACCAGCACTCACAAGCAGCAACGAGCCGAAGTGAAGATGGCAAACCACCCTCGGGCAAGAAGAACGTTATCTTCATGGTTAGCGACGGCATGGGCCCGACCAGTCTCGCCTTGACTCGAAGTTGGCGACAGTACGCCGAAGGGCTGCCTTGGGCAGAAATTCTGGTTCTGGATGAGTACCTGATCGGGCAGAGCAGGACACGGTCTACTAGCTCGCTAATCACGGACTCTGCTGCCGGCGCAACAGCCTTCTCGTGTGGGCTGAAGAGTTATAATGGTGCGATATCTGTCCTGCCGAACTTCGACCCGTGCGGGAGCGTGATGGAGGCCGCGAAGAGGAAGGGGTATACTACTGGTTTGGTCGTGACTACTAGGATTACGGATGCGACGCCGGCGGTGTTTGTGGCCCATGCTCGTAGGAGGGAGATGGAGGATGATATTGCGAGGCAGATGATCGGGGAGAAGCATCCGCTGGGGAGGATGGTGGATTTGATGTTTGGGGGTGGGAGGTGTCATTTCCTGCCTGGCAATGCTGAAGGGTGCAGAGGGGATGATGTGGATGTGGTCGATATTGCGAAGAACGGAAGCTGGGGGTATATCGACTCGAAGAAGGACTTTGATAAGCTGGGCAAGAGCGTAAATCTGCCGTTCTTGGGCCTGTTTGCGGAGCATGACATTCCGTATGAGATTGATAGACGGTATATGGAGGATACCTATCCGTCGCTCGAGGCCATGACGAAGAAGGCTCTGGAACTCTTGAGCGCTGCCACCAAGGACAGCGAGCAAGGCTTCTTCGTCATGATCGAAGGTTCCCGCATCGACCACGCTGGCCACGCCAACGATCCAGCCGCACAGGTGCACGAAGTCCTTGCCTACGACCGAGCGATGGCCGCCGTCCTGGACTTCATCAAGCACGAAGATACGCCTACACTAATGGTCGCCACCTCGGACCACGAAACTGGCGGCCTGGCTACTGCAAAACAGCTGCATAAAGAGTACCCACACTACCTCTGGTACCCCGGTGTCCTCGCCAACGTCAGCCACTCCGCAGCGTACACCGCCCACCAATACCACAGCCACCAACGTGACCATTCCGCAAGCGAAGATGTGCGCGCCTGGCTTCAGCAGCTCTCCGCTAAAGCACTAGGAATCCACGACCCCAGCGAAGCAGAGATCAACGAGCTGATAAAGGACCCTGTCCTCGCCGCCTACACCTTCGCAGACATGATCTCCCGCCGCTCGCAAACAGGCTGGTCAACACACGGACACAGCGGTGCAGACGTCAATATCTACTCCTCGGACCCTGCGCTCACTACCGCGCTTCGCGGCAATCACGAGAACACTGAAGTCGGCGAATTCCTACGGCACTACCTTGATCTCGAGGATGAGGTTGAGGTGGTGACCAAGAAGCTGCGCGAGCATATGAACAGTGTCGGTGCGGAGGAGTACCTTGGTCGTATTCCGGACGATGGCGAGAGGCTTGATGGGCAGGATCACCTCGATCGGTATGCCGGAGATCACAAGACGAAGAGAGGTTTGTGCGAGCTTTGCGGGGCGTAGTATGGTTATGCGAGCTTCGTGTTATCGGGGGTGTATAGAGTGATGGCGCTCCTGGTGAGCTGGATCTCGGCGCTATGGGTAAGTGTGGGTGATGTTGTTGCGTTATAGATACCCTTGTTTTGGCGTTACCTATTGGACAATGGGATAGACGGGTAACTAGAGACTGGAGTGGGTTGAATGTCATACTTTCGCCCCAACCCTCGTGTTGAGGCCATCATCGAGACACGATCGAGCGTTTGTGTTAGATTCTCCTCGCTGCAACGGAACATGGTGGTGTGATGCGCTTGGCACAGCCACCACCTGCAAGCAGGCAAGGCCGCGAACTACACTTGGAAGGCAGTTGCGACTGCGGTGTCGTGAACTAGAAATCGGTCACTGATTGTTACAAACAGCAGAATATGGAATCAGGCGAAGTAAATTGAACGATTGATATAAAGCAACTGCCAGAGTCGGGAAGGATCAGCACCAACAACGATCAGCATCACGAAACGAAACGGGAAAAAACACTTTCAATGGCATCAGAAGACTACGTGAAACTCAACAAAGCCAGTTGGGATGAGAGAGCGCCTGAGGTACTCCTGTCTATCTTAATGCTTCAGAGTAGCTGCTGACGACAGACCTTAGCACGCAAAAGCACCGGACTACGCATTTCAAAAGCTCTTATCGGACCCAGTGTTCCTCTCCAATGTCGTCCAATTTGACATCCCTCTCCTCCCGGACCCCGCTGGCCTCGACATCATTCACCTGCAATGTCATATTGGCACTGACACGCTTTCGCTGGCCCGCCGCGGCGCCAAAAGCGTCGTCGGCCTGGACTTCTCCCCTGCCTCGATCAAAGAAGGCCAACACCTAGCAGCCAACGCAGCAGGCGGCGAGAAGCTTCGATTCGTTGAGGCATCAACCTACGATGCTCTCGAAGTCCTCACCCCAGGATCGTTCGATCTGGTCTTCACAGGCGTCGGAGCGATATGCTGGCTCCCCAATATCCGGCAATGGGCGTCCGTCGTCTCTGGCTTGTTGAAACCGGGCGGGAAGTTCTTCATTCGTGAAGCTCATCCGATGCTCTGGACTCTTGACGAGAAGATCGAGGACCGCTTGGCGATCCGGTATCCGTTCTTCGAGACCGAGCAGCCGATGATGTTCCAGGATGATTCGACGTATATGAAGCTTGCGGACGACTGGAAGACGTTTGAGAATGCCACAACGTTGGAGTGGAATCATGGGATTGGGGAGATTGTGCAGGCGTTGTTGGATGAGGGGATGGAGATCACGGGATTGAAGGAACATAGGTCGATCCCGTGGGATGCCTTACCCAGGCAGATGGTTGAGCTCGGGAATGGTGAGTGGTCATCCGTCTGCTCTATTACTACCAGTGCGGAGCTGATGATGTTTCTCAGGAGAATTTGCTTTGAAGGAGGGACGGGAACGAATACCGCTGTCTTACACTTTGCAGGCTGTCAAGAAGAGATGAGGCATGTATTGCACCCAGGGTCGTCATGCAACAACTCCTTCACATCTAGATCGATCGCCAATTGCTTGTCCTTCGTCTGTGAAAGTAGACCTCGTCGAGGACTGAGATGTTGAACGCCTGGATCAAAGATACGGTAAATGCGCCAGGTTAAGACTAGTGAGCAGTCCACACCAGCAAACCTTGAAGCTGATTCTGGCAACCCGACGACACTCTCCAGGCTGCGAGCAGTCGTCGTGTGATCTTCTCGTACCTTATGCTCAGCCATTGGCACACGCTTACCGAGGCAAGCGTTCTGAAAGAGGAGACCGATCGAACAGCTCGACTGTAACTCACTTTATCTGCATCGCAACACCTCGCTGATTGAAGTAATACCGATACTGTAAGGCATATAAAGATCAAGCTGTTCACCTTTACCTTGCATTGCACCAAATAACTCCACTCCAAACACAACACAACCATGTCAGCCTACGTCTACGTCTCGTACCCCCGCAAAGGGGAAGCTACTTTCAATGTAAGCAATGCATGAAGAGCGACTTCTACAATCATTGACATTGGAGACCAGCTCGACTACTATCTCAAGACGCACATGTCAATCGTTGATAAACATTGGCGCCCGTACGGAATGAAGTCCTGGTCGGTTGTTGAATTTGAGAAGGACGACCCGTCTGGCATGCATGTTCAGTGTATCATGCTTTGGGAGAGCATCGAGGCGTTCGAGAAGGCTATTGCTGCGAACATCCCGGAGGTGATGGAGGACCTCCAGTACTATTCGGTCGAGAAACCGGTACGGTATTATGCCAAGGTTGTGAAGACGTCCGGGGAGGGTATTTAGAGGGCCTGCTGATAGCCATATCCAAGTGGAGGGAATCCTTCCGTTGCGATATTGCCTCGATTCCGCATTATAGCCATGAGTACAATTTGTCGTGAGGTCTCAATCGACTTGTTTGGTGGCCTTGTTTGGTGGCATGCACAGCCATTCTCCAGATGTCCAACGAGGGTTGCTGGTCATTGAGTGGCTAGAGGGAAGTACTTCGCCGGCGATACCACTGTGTCTGGAAACCCACAGCCGTCGTGCCATAGCGTAGGTCAGACCTCGTTGCCGAGGATGGCCCTTCTTCGCCACGAGTTACTGCTCTGCGTACCCTTGCCAACGTGCTCCCCAACCACGTTTAGCTGGCTAGGATCACCTCTTTGCACCGCATACCCGGTCTATTGATTATACGGAGCGAAGTCTAGCGAAGCTAGCCTCACGACGTCGGCTCAGCCAGCCCGCGCGATGGTGTGGTGGGTGATGTGGTCGAGATCCAGTCGGTCGGTCGTGCTGTACCAAAGCAGAACACGAGGTCGAAGGAGGGAGGTCCGATGTGGCCATGGCTAGGCGACTTCGAGCCTAGTCGTCTGACTAAAGTCATTGCTTCCGCTGCAACTTCTCCAACCTCTCGCAGTTCCGTTAACGTCCTACCACGGATGGTCAGAAGCCTGGTCAGCAGAGACGCATCGTGCTGTTATTACGGGCATAAAATGAGGTCTGCATACGACACTCCCGTCGCCATCCGTGGTGTGAGCGGTAGGTATAAAGGTCTGTTTTGTCGATTGTACTGCTTCCAATCACCTCACCATCACCTTCTGCAATCGTACAAGATACACAGGTGCTACGACAGTCTCCAATACCGAAACAGGACTCAGGAACAATCATGAAGCTCGCTGGCATCGTCACACTTTTCGGCTTCAGCGCCACTGCTTTCTCTCAAGCGCGCACGCTCTCTGTCAGCTATGATGCAGGCTATGACCAGGCTGGACGAAGCATGAACGTGTTCGCCTGCTCTGACGGCGTCAATGGTCTCGTGACGCGTATGTCTGCTGTTTTCACTTTCATCTCAGGAATACTGACGGTCGCTAGGCTACGGATGGACAACCCAAGGACAGATCCCACGCTTCCCTCTCATCGGCGGCAGTGTCGACATTGCAGGATGGAACTCGGCACAATGTGGTACATGCTATAAGGTCACCTACAAGGCAAAGAGCATCTTTATCCTCGGCATTGACCATACAGACACTGGCCTCAACATTGCCCAGGCGGCGATGAACACTTTGACCAACGGCCAGGCAGTCCAGCTTGGACGTGTAAATGCACAAGTTACCAAGGTCGGCGTTGGCAAGTGTGGTCTGACTCCGAAGCGGGAGATCGAGTTCATGGCTTGAAGCGGTTCTGATTGTGTTCATAGCGAAGCACAGCACCGTCAGGCCATTGTACAAGTAACGAGACCCACGCTTGTGTTCACGAGCCAGAGAACAGCACTTATTTTATCTACTCTTGAATTCGAGTCTGTCAAACCTCATCTCTCAGTACGTCTGCTCTTTCGTACTCTTTGCGTGGAGATGTCATATGCTCTAGCTCTAGCCAGTCAGCGGAGGATTATTCATCGACCTCGGCACAATGGAAGTGAACGTCGCGCTTTACTGAGAGGCGAACGCGGTCTCCTCGTAGTCAACTCATTTCTATCCGTTCTCAAGCCATCTGGGAAGCTCACCGTTGTATATCCATTGTACATGTAATATACCATTCGATTCCCACATATCAATACCAGGATGGCTCAGCAGCTCACCAGAGACGAGGTCGCGAAACACACTTCCGAGGACGACCTGTGGTTCATCGTTGACCACCGAGTGTACGATGTGTCGGATTTCATAGATGCTCATCCAGGAGGCTCAATCGTTCTCGAACAGGTAACAAAGCAATGGAAAAAACCCTAACTTGTCTAAGACATTCGCTAACCCTTCTGCCCTTCTGTCTGTAGGTCGCCGGACAAGATGCCACGGAAGCCTTCTACAACCTTCATCGACACGAAGTACTCCAGCAGTACACAGCGCTATGCATTGGCACGATCGAAGGAGAGCAGCCTGAGGTGATCGATCAAAAGGCAGGCGACCTCAGCCAGGTTCCATATGGTGAGCCAATGTGGTTGTCGAAGGAATTCAAGAGCCCGTATTACAGCGAAAAGCATAAAAAGCTGCAGAAGGCGATGCGGAAGTTCGTCGACACGCACATCAAACCGGAGGCTCAGGAGAAAGAAAAGAATGGCGAGTTCATTAGCCAGGAGCTGATCGACAAGATGGCAGAGACGAACGTATTAGCTATGCGAATGGGACCCGGAAAGCACCTTTGAAGGGCGAAAGCTGTTGGATGGAGCAATCGAAGGAAAGGATTTCGACTACTTCTCCGACCTTATCATCAGCCAGGAGCTTACACGTATGCAAGCGAGAGGCTTTCAAGATGGGAACATGGCTGGGATGGCTATCTCGCTTTCTGCCGTGCTTGCATGGGCCAACGATGAGAAACTCAAGCATAGGGTCGCAGAGGAAGTGCTATCCGGCAAGAAGAAGATGTCTCTTGCCATAACAGAAGCTTTTGCTGGGTCAGATGTGGCCGGCCTTCGCACGACTGCTGAGCTGAGCGAAGACGGCAGCCACTACATCGTTCGGGGCACCAAGAAATGGATCACTAATGGGATGTTCAGTGATTATTTTGTAACAGGATGCAAGACATCGAAGGGTTTCTCGGTCTTGCTGATACCGAAGACCGAGGATGTCGAGGTCAAACTCATCAAGACTTCGTACTCGACAGCCGCTGCCACGACCTACATCGAATTTAACAATGTCAAGGTGCCGAAGGAGAATCTTCTTGGAGAAGAGCACAAGGGTTTTGTGGTTATTATGTCGAATTTTAAGTAAGCACGTCGTTTGGGAAAACCGTGAGGCATGAGACTAACATCTGCTCTTCATAGTCACGAACGGTGGATGATGGCGTGTATGGTTTCTCGTGAGTAGGCCAGTCTGCTTCATCTTGCATTCTTACTGACTGGTATATGTAGGATGGAGCCGAATGGTGCTAGAAGAATGCCTGAAGTGGGCACACCAGCGAATTGTCTTCGGCAAGCCACTCATCTCACAGCCTGTCATCCGACAGAAGATAGCCCGCATGATCGGTCTGGTGGAGTCAAACCAGGCGTGGCTCGAACAGATCACCTACCAAATGAACCACATGTCTTATAAGGACCAAGCGAAGAACCTCAGCGGGCCTATCGGTCTCCTGAAGACATTCTGCACTCGGAGTGCTCACGAGATTGCTGATGACGCTGTCAACATATTCGGCGGTCGCGGGATCACGCAGTCTGGGATGGGCCGCGTAGTGGAGATGTTCCACCGGACTTACAAGTTCGACGCCATTTTGGGGGGGACTGAAGAAATTTTGGGAGACTTAGGCGTTCGCCAGGCGATGAGGTTTATGCCTAATGCTAAGCTATAATGTTACATGTACTGATATCAATTGAACACGCAAGTCAGTGTCCCCCTTTCCAATCTCGTCAGAACGCTACTGCATCACCTCCACTTTGATGTCGGTGGAGATGTTGCCTTGAGTTGCTCTCGAGTACGGGCAGACCTTCTTGGCCTCATCCACTACCTTCTGGAGCTCCTCCTTGCTCATGCCGCGGACCTTTACCGTCATGCTAACTTTCAGGCCAAGGTCGAGGTTCTTCATGTCGCCAACGAGGTTGACGGTCGTGTCCACGATGCTATCCTGCGCTCTCTCTGGCATAGTGAGGCCCATGCCCTTGGCAGTGGCGTTCATCGCGGACTGAAAGCATGCGCCATAACCAGCAGCGAAGAGCTCTTCTGGGTTGGTCTTGTCCCCTTTGCCACCAAGCTCACGGGGCATTCCTAGCTCTGTACAGAGTTAGCAGATGGCTCGTGACAATCGTCAATTGAGCAAACACACCCAGGTCCAAGGCGTTGGCTTTGATATGCCTGTTCCAACAGTTAGTAGCGTGTTCTCCGAGAAACTTCGGTCAAAGAACTTGCCCATGGGCACGTCCACCAGTGATATGAGCATTTGCAGTGGTGAGAACCGGAGCCGATTCAGTGTTGAGGAAGCGGCGCGCAGTTGAACGAGTGAATGCTCGCGGTACTTGGCGAGCGAGCGGCTGGAGCACTCGTAGGGAGGCCATATTGTGTTGATTATGGAATTGTTGGGATTCGTGGAGGATATTGGTTTAAGACGTGGTACAGTCGTATTGAGTGAGGTCTCAGTTTCTTGCACGTTTCAGCAGTGGTGACGTGCAGTCGACGAATCGCCGAACGGATGGCGCACAGACAAAACCTTAAACTCGAAAACGAGATCTGTGCCTGGCCAATGAGATGAGCGATTCAATTCAATGCTGACTCCCGTCCTCCTCCTGCCTCGAATGCTGCATGCGCATACTCGGGCCACATTCAGCCAGGTCCAACCCCGAACAGGCATTACGTCAACGCGAAGACGTAGAGGAGAGCCTGCGGCGAAGTCAGGGCCCCGAAGATGATCGCAACAACCTGCCCTTGCCAAAGCACTACCTGAAGAAGCCCCGTCGGAGAATGCTCTCGTCGGAAGGTTACGGTAGCTTCAGGACCAGGTTTTCGCAAGGCCATGAACGCCTTACCGATCACGCGAGAAAGAGCAGCGAAGTGCCAGGCGCATAAACGACGTATGGTCATGTTATGTTGATAACAAATGGCGATGTCTGGAACGAGCGGCATAGCAAACTCACAGGCACGGCCGGCGTGCTCAAAAACGATACGCCTGGTCATGTGAGATCAGGACATGTCACTGCTTCATCTAACGGTTGACATATGTGATTTGGTGGTGAGGGAATCTCTGTGGTGATCACATGCCTCTCTGCCTTCTTATTTCATTTTTGATTGTGGTCTGCTACAAGATCATCGCCCTTACCCAACTACGGACAAGCTAAGTGAATCTGTTTACAGAGTTTCGTTCCTCGTTCCGGAACCTTATGCCATAACTTTTCTACTTAAGTTACCTCATACGACAATGGAACCCATCCAACCTTATGAACTCCAAAAACTCAGCCGGATCGGCAAAGACAACAACCATGGCAGAAGCACTGCTAAAGTGGCGGACCAACGTGCGCGACCGCTTCGACGCTGGAATACCGGACCATCAACTCCGCTGCGACCATCTTCAGCAGTGTTGCAACGAAACGAAATGAAATCTCAAATCAGTGACAAAAGATGAGGCCATGAACGCCGAAGCTCTGTGGCGGGCAGCAGCCGAAGAACACAATAAGTCCGTCGATAGCAAGTATATTGTGGACGAGCTCGCAACCCCAAAAGAAATGCCGGCGGACAGTGACTTTGTTTTCATTCGTTATACATTCGACCAGACTGCAATGCTGGAGCTATTTGACCCGGAAGAGCTCCCTCCGCTTCGAGAGGAGGCTCACCACCCAGATTTGCAAGGCTATCCAGTGATCGGAACAGATTACGAGTCCACCGGCAGCCCAAAAGAAGCAGCACGAGACTACAAGCGGATTGCCAGAGTCCTCATGGACGAACCAGGGGAAAGGTTTAGGTTGTTCATTCAATCAAGTGAACAACAAGCAGGACAGATCGATAACTGTGTGAGATGGACACACTGTCCGTACGTTGGTGGCATGGCTAGGTTCATGTTCGAATTCGCAGCCCATCACAGTCGAGTTCATGAAGGACCTACTTGAGAAGGGCGAATATGATCTAATCCAGGAACGCGGTCGGGAGCTAGAAGTGCAAGGACGAGCGGATCTTCAAAGGGTTATTGACCTAGACCGAGCCGAGGAACAGCAGAGACAGCATGCTCGGCGCATCGAAGAGTCCCGAGGTCCTAGCTACAATTACCCCAGCGAACCAGTGAAGAGGGTCGCAACGGATAAGCGTTCCATCACGCCAGACTGTTGGTGTACATCGCATTGCTCTCCAGATGGCTTGGAGCCTTGCGGTTGAGAAGTTACCTTTGTGAGTCTCGCCGAACGTGGGAAGTTCGAAGCCAGGCGTTGTGAGAACTTCGTACACGACGGCGTAGCAGCGGTGTCGTGTGACACGGTGGCCCAATATGTAGACCAGACACTTCCCATAGGGCTGGTTGCACGAATGATTGTCACTGCGGAAAGTCTTGAGTGAGGCTGCGGCGGCGCTCCGCATCCATTCCCGTTTTTGTTGACCGATTACTCCAGAATAGTCGCTCTGCACTTTCAGAACTGAAACACTTGACAAATTGTCGAGGCCAAGGTCTGCGGCGAGCTCCCGTTCTTTGGCCTTTTACGTTGGAAGTGTATGATCACAGTCAGGGAGAGTGGCGTTGATGGCGGGAACCCAGTCAAGCGCCTGTTGCACCCCGTCTTTGTTGGCAGACATGGACCAGCTCACTACCTCCGTCTTGCATCGGCTCATTGACGTCGTACCCACTAGAGAGTTGGGTGCCGTAAGGTGTTACGGATCCAACCTCTCCAAAACTGTATGGCAAGTCAACGCGGGCAAGAAGCCTGAGGCTGAGATACAGATAATGAGGACCCTTGACCGCATATGCATGGATACATTTTGCTTGCAATAGGGTTGGGTACCGTAAGCTCTTACAGGCCCAATCATGACCAACGACCCGACTTACCGAACGCAGTTGGGTACGGTAAGGCTTACGGGCCCAACTGTGACCCTAAAGCACCCTAAAGCTATCCAGCTAGGTAGCTTCGAAGTTGGGCTTTCTTTGCTTTATTTTGGTGGTGAGTGGAGGTGGCTGGGCCCGTACACCCTTACGGTTACCCAGCCCAACCCTGAGCGGTTTCGCATGTCGTTCTTGGACCTCCACTCCTTCGCTGAGTTGAGGACATGCCTAACTTCTCGTCAGCGCCTGGCCTGCATCGCAGTTTCGAGTCCATATTGAATATCTGCCGATACTTTGCTATCGCGGGCGCTGATTAAAAGCATTCAGGACTTGGTGGATCACATCGCTGCCTGCGATTTCTGTTCTCGGAGCCTCTCGAACTGATCTCTCTCCCTTTGAGGTGGTGGACTGGGTGCGAGACTTCGTCGAAACTCGTCATGTCTATGCGAAAGCTGTTTCGGACCGATGTATTGTTCCGCAGGTCCGATTGATGCCGCGATACTATCCCCCCTTTCAACTTTGATCAAGCTGCGCAACAGGAGTTCGCTCGCTCTCCGTCTGTTCGTTTGTTGCTCTTGGGTAAGTGCCATAACTTCTCCTGGCAGGTATGAGTGCCACCGTTCCCGTATTCGATGATGTGAGGAGTGAGCTTCCGTAGTGAGCGGAGGGTTTCTTGATGCGATAAACCACGGTATGATCCATCGTCGCTCGCATGGCTCTTATGGCAATGCCATAGCTTCAAGGCTTTGTTTGACAAACAGTGAGAGAAGACAGTCACTGTCGCAAATAAAGCTCTCTTCTTAAATCAGAAACATTTCAGTTTTCGAGTGGAGTGCGGCTCCGAGACAAACCGTCTCAGGGCAAGTTCATCAGCTCCCAAAGACAGCGTAGAACAGCGACACCACCTGCTTGAGTTTCGACTGTCCTTCCACGGCCACGATCGTTGAGATCTGTTTTAGTCAGAGTATGCTGACCTGCTGCGCTGAGGAGCGGTGCATCGGCCATTGAGTCCGTCGTTGAAGGAGTGCCGTCAGCGTTTAGCCCGTTGTGCTGCCGCACGCTGTCAGACCATGCGACGCCAGTTTTTATCGTCCACAAGCCGCCGAGAGTCTCCGTCCCGTTGTTGCGATAGTCGACTGCACCTATTGGTAGCGCTGCTGGGACGACTGCCTCATCTGCACCCCACCACATACCAAACCGGCCATGCTCGTCTCGAGTTTTCAGTGCAGCTTGCGCATTGTGGGCAACCCAAGGCGCATATGTCTTGCAACTCTGATGATGGAGATGCGCAAGCGCTTTGTCCGCTGCTTGAGTCTTGCCTGGCTTAGTGGGCTCCAGTGGGAGCGGTTCGCAGAAGAGCGCGAGGTGGTGAAAGAAGATACTTTTGAACATCTGTGCATCTTGGCTACAGCGTCCGGCAGCATCACAATGGTCCTCGAGGATACCGTTGCGCCCGATGCCAGCCCAGTCTGCGCTCGTCACGCGTTCAAGCTCAAGATCCCAGCCTGTAGCTTTGATCACGTGGCGAGTTAGTCCGTGTCCGTCTTCGAGATATTGGCTGTTGCCAGTGCCTTCCCAGAGTCCTCTAAAGCCGCTGAGGAGTACACCTTGATTGTAAGTATAGATCATGTCGTTCCGTTCATCACATTCAGTCCCATTCTTGCGCCAGTTGGAGATATGGAAGCCGTCGGTATACAGACCTTTGCGGTTGGTCATGCCGCTTCTGTTAAGCCAAGCGTAGCCATCGATGGCGTTCTGCAAATACACGGCATCATAAGGACGCGCACCATTGCCTGCTTGCTTACCGATGCTGTCGGCAACGAATGGAGAAGTGCTGTTGTCCCCTGGAAAGTAAAGGTACATCCCAATAGAGGCTGAGATGTATAGTTCATTAGTAATGGCGTTCTTGTAAGGACCCAGATTTGGACTCCAGACCATGCCGCCACCGCAGTACTTCTCGTCCCATCCATGGGAAGCAAGATCGTAGAAGACTCGGGCTCTATGGGCGAAGGCTTCAACAAACTGTGTGCCATGCCATGCTGCCCGGCGGCTTTCGTCAGCTATGGCGGCGTTCGAACCACAGTGGAGCTTTGAATGAGTCCGGATGAACTTCACGCTCTCCAGCCAGCCGAGGACAACCCATAGCATATCATCGTACGCTTCAAATCTGATCCTAAACGCATTTTCTCCGAAGTAGTAGGCTGTCTAAGGGAGCGCAGTCAGCTCCTGGTACATCGAGTCTGAGTCATCGAGTCCGAGACTCAAGTGCGAAGAGAAGTGCTGTTACATTCTGCCCAAAGTAGTGGTTGATCTCGTTCTCGATCTCACACTGTTCAAGCGATGGACGTTGAAAGCCGCCTCCACCTCGTTTAGCGCGGTCTAGCGCCCTACTGAGCGTACCGATGGTACACACGAGATGCGTGTCGATGACGGCACGCGTCCAGTCTATAGCTGTCGCCCAGCTTCCTACGGAGATATCGAACCACGTGGTCTGCATAACATGCAGTGCGGCCTGCAGCTCTTCGAGGGGATCGAAGGCGATAGAGTTTAAGGCGAAGTCATCGCCGGTGTAGCGCAACCCATGACCAATATCAGCAGGCGGCAAAGGTGGCGAGCTTTCCTTATGAATCGTCAGCTGACTACTGATGGCGAAGGCGTCGTCAGAACGGTATGCCGCGGCTGCTGTTAGCGGCACAAGAGAGTTGAGGAAGAGGAAGTCGAGGAAAGCAGCGGTCAAGCAAAGGAAAGCCATGGTGGAGGAGAAGGACCGGCTCAGAGGCATTCAAGGCGAGAAGCGCTGTACCTAGACGATGTGATGAAGCGCGCTGGACAAGTAGGAATTCTTGCCACCAGCAGTTAGGTGCATCGCTGGTGGAAGTAGCGCGTCGGCGGCAAGAAGCCGGGGTCCGACTTTGGTCTGTAGGGTCGATCACTCTGCAGCACAACACAGACATCATTCGAGCCTCGACAGCACATTCACTGGCGTTCGTCGGGTCTGTCTGCAATGCTCACACCACTCTTCTAATAATCCTTTTCCTTTCTTCTCCCTCTTCCGCCACTGTCGCTACCATCGGCTCGGATGACCAGGGACTTTTGGGAAGACGGACACGGCACGCTCGGAAAGATGCTGCCCCTCATCACGTCGTCGAAGAAGCCGGAAGAAACATTTCTGCAAGGCCTGCAGGTGGCCTACCCCTTGACGTTGCTCCTGGTATATCTCGTGAGCTTCACCGTCCGCAGCATCACGACTGCGCGTAATGATAATGACATCGATCAACAATCCCAACAACTCGGGCCCGGTGGAAAGCCGCTCCCCACGCACAACCACAACATCAAAGGAACCCACCCCCGCGACTCGGTCGACTTCTCGCGGCCGAGGAGGCTGCTCTTCGAATGGCTGGCGTTGGGGGTCTTGCTCAGCTTGCTGGGTAACATCGTCGTGGTCTTGACACATGCCCTCTATGGCCGCAAGGACGAGTGGTGGTGCGGCCAAGCACCGACTGTACGTTTGTGAAGCTTTACGATCTTCTAGTATGATTGCTGACCTATCAGATCTACCTTGTGGGATCGTTCATGGTGTATACACTCCTCCTCATTACCCTCCTCGACTCGACACACGCTCCGAACGCCGCGCACGCGATCACATGGAGCACCGCTGCGATCATGGAGATTATGCTCCTAGGAGCATCACTCGCAGTATACACCAAAGCACACCGCGAGCCTGTGGTTGGCGATCCTGATGGCGGGGAACTGCAACTGGGAATGACAGAGTGGGAGATCACCGAAGTCGTCGTTGACTTTGTTCGAGTCTTCACACTTTTAGCACTTATAAGCTTCTACGCGCTGTTCGTGTGTCTTCGGAATCGCCGCAAGCGGAAAGACTCGGAAGATGAGGACGAGCAGAGGGCGCTGCTAGCAGAAGATGGCGCTGAAGAGAATGGGACAGCGAATGGAACAGCAAACGGAACAGCAAACGGCACATCACACGGTTATGGCACCAACGGGAAGCTCAAAGGCCCTCCAGAAGCACCCGCCGGCTGGGAGAAGCCAAAAGAGGCACCATCGCGTAGCTGGTGGGAGTACATCCGTGCCTACGCCATTTTCTTGCCATACATCTGGCCTTCCAAGGATCGCGTGTTGCAGCTCAACTTCGTCGCCTGCATATTCATCGTTATATTGCAGCGAGGAGTCCAAGCAGCGGTGCCATTTCAGACCGGTGTCATCACTAATGCTCTGGCCGGAGACAAGGGTCCACCCTACATGCCTTGGGCTCAAATTACGCTATATATTGTGCTCCGGATCTTCCAGGGGAGTAACGGACTCTTGGGAGCAGCTCGGCAAGTGCTGTGGATCCCTATCGAGCAGTATTCCTACCGCGAGCTATCAGTGGCAGCTTTCGAGCACGTTCACATGCTCAGCTTGGAGTTCCACCTTGGAAAGAAGACTGGCGAAGTTCTCTCTGCTCTCGGTAAAGGCGCCGCTCTCAACACGTTCTTGGAGTCTATCACGTTTAACGTGCTACCCATGCTCGTCGATCTTGGTGTGGCGGTGGTCTACTTTCTCATCTACTTCGACTCATACTACGCCCTTATTATCGGCGTAATAACCTTCTGGTACATCTACATCACCATCCGCATGGCCTCTTGGCGAGCGAACATCCGACGAGAGGCGACTAACGCGAGCCGGGAAGAGGATGCTGTGAAGAATGACTCGATGATGTCGTACGAAACAGTCAAGTACTTCAATGCCGAAGCATATGAGTTCAACAGATACCGTAATGCGGTTCTGAAGTACCAGAAGGCTGAATACGGCGTCACGTTCTCTCTGGCCCTGATGAACACAGTGCAAAACCTGGTATTCATGATGGGCTTGATTGTGATGTGCTTCATCGCTGCATACCAGGTGACTACTGGTCAGCTGCGAGTCGGCGATTTCGTGGTTCTCTTGACGTATATGAGCCAGTTGCAAGGACCGCTGAACTTCTTCGGCACCTTCTACCGAATGATTCAGAACAACATGATCAATTCCGAGAGGATGCTGGAGCTGTTCAAGGAGAAGCCGACCGTAGTCGACGGTCCTGATGCGGAGGAGATGCCAACTTGTGAGGGTGAAATCCGGTACAACGACGTTCGATTTTCTTACGACAACCGGAAGCCGGCGTTGCAAGGCCTAACCTTCAGGTGCAAGCCGGGCACGACAACAGCGCTGGTCGGTGAGTCCGGAGGCGGCAAGTCAACGGTGTTCCGGCTACTCTTCCGGTTTTATAACGCAGAATCCGGGAGCATGCAACTAGATGGCCGAGACGTGGAAGGTGTGACGATTGACAGTCTGAGAAAACACATGGGTGTTGTCCCACAGGACACGGTACTCTTTAATGAGACTCTAATGTACAATTTGAAATATGCACGACAGGAAGCCACGGATGAGGAAGTCTATGCTGCTTGCAGGGCCGCCAGCATCCACGACAAGATTATAGGCTTTCCGGATGGGTATGAGACGAAGGTCGGAGAGCGAGGTCTGCGTCTCTCGGGCGGAGAGAAGCAGCGGGTGGCGATTGCACGAACCATCATCAAGGACCCAAGGATCATTCTGCTGGACGAGGCCACGGCAGCGCTCGACACCGAGACCGAGGAGCACATCCAAGAAGCGCTGACGACACTGGGACGAGGCCGAACGATGCTCATCATCGCCCATCGTCTAAGCACAATCACAATGTGCGACCAGATCCTCGTCCTCCATCAAGGTCGTGTTGCAGAGCGCGGTACTCACAACGAGCTCTTGCAGCAGAAGGGCCGCTACGCAGGGATGTGGCGCAAGCAAGTCCGCGCCCAGCGGGCGGCAGAAGAAGCCAAGGTGCTCAAGGACAAGGCGGATAGGCTTCGCAGGGAGAGCATGGAGAGCAGCAGCTTACGTCGTGGTGTGTCGGTCGCTGAGAGTCCGCCTAGCAGCGAGGACGAGAGTCGACTACGCCAGCAGTTGCGTGAGCAGTCTGACCTGCAGTCAGCTCTCTCGTTATCACCCCGTCAGGCTGTGTCTCAGGCGCAGATCGCGACGGCGCTGGGAACGGATACCGGGACAGACTCGCAGCCTCAGCGTGAGGCGATGAGGTCTGGGGTCGTGCGGTCGCCTTCGCCGGTCAGCGAGGAAGGCTCGCGTAGACCGGCTGGGCACCCCTAATTCTACTAATTGGGTTCGACACTGTACAGTGACAGGGAACGGAACGGAACGGCACAACAGGACAATGAGGTGCGTATATACACTAGACAGGCGGGCGGCGGGCGGCATGCTATTGTTGTCGCATGATGACGGCTCATGAGCTTGGCGCCCGGGCTCTTGGGGATGGGTGCAAGTGGCGTTTCTTCCCAAAAGCTTGTTGGCTTTATCGACTCAACGACAGAATGGAAATGACAGATTGCGTGAGCATTGATACGCTCACGGCTCTTTGGTGTGACGAGCGACAGGAGAATTGTAGCTCACGACGGACAGAGGTGACGGCAGATGCTACGAGGATACGCAAGCACTCAATTCGGCATATGACCAAATGGCAGAATTGTTGATGTGTCTACAGCCATCTCTTCCACCTCCCTTGTCGTCATGAACGTGCGACTTCTACAGCTTACTATCATGCTCATTCACGAGCGTGTATCTGAATCGCGCCTTGCCGGCCTCCATATCGATGATCGCCTGGTTCGCGTCCTTCATTGGACGTGTCTGCACCGATGCCTTGACCTTCTTGTCCACAGCCAGCTTCAGCATCTCCTCGATCTCGGCTGGAGAGCCGATCATCGAGCCACCGAGTTTGATCGCTTTGCCAATGAGAGCACCTGCGCTGAGTTGCGGCAGTTTATCTTCGGGAGCGCCGACCATGATGAAGGTACCCTTCACGCGGAGAAGCTTGAGGTAGTCGTTCAAGGGCAGACGTGGGTCATTGACGGTGCAAACGATGAGGTCGAGTGTGCGGGCGTTTGTGCGGGCCCAGTCTGGGCTTGATCAGTACTGTCTAATGTTACGGCGGGTCAACTTGTGGCGAGCACTCACTCTTGTCATCGGAAGTGGCAATATACTCATCTGCGCCCATCTTGAGCACATCGGCACGCTTGTCATTCTTCCGGCTGATGCCTACTACACGATCTGCTCCCAGTGCCTTCGCGAAGAGGATACCATAGTGACCTAGGCCACTGAAAGCTCCGTCAGTATCCACACATTCACCACGACACAGGAAAGAGCAACATACCCGACGCCTACAATGCCGACCTTCATCCCAGGACCGCAGCCATTGTTCCTCAGCGGCCCGTACATCGTAATACCACCACACATAATCGGCGCCGCCTCCTCGCTCGACAGTCCCTCCGGAATCTTGAACGTACACTGTGCAGCACAACGATGGTATTTCGCGTACCCACCTTGCGACTTTCCGCCGTTGGGATATGTGGCGCCGTAGGTGATGACCGACTTGGTACAGTACTGCTCGTTGTTCGACGAGCATTCCTCGCAGGAGGACTGTTGGCAGGACATGGCCATCGCGCCGACACCAACGCGGTCACCGACTTTAATACCAGGTTTGATGTTCTTGCCGGCGCGGACGACTTTGCCGACGATTTCGTGTCCGACGCAGATGGCTGGCGATACTGTTAGCATTTGAAGCTGGATAGGAAGGCAAGAGACTTACGGTAGGGTGTCTACGGCAACACAAAGAGCGAGTTAGATATATTGCTTCGCCACGCAGAGTGATCTTGTTGGCATCAGTGGATATGGACTCACCGCGCCATGCCCCGACCTCAGCGTATGTAAATCAGTCGCACATACGCCACAATGCGTGACCTGTTCGGTTCTCAGTAATCTGCCAATCTTTCCGTCCATTCAAAAAGTACCTGAATATCCACATCTGTCTCCTCCCACGGCTTTGGCTCGAATTGCTGCCAAACCAGCTTGCCCTTTGCGGACTCCTTGTCGTGGCCCATCCATCCTTCGAAGGTGTAACCGTGAGACATTCTAGCAATTTCTTATGAGATCAATCGAATCCGTTTCGTTCGTAGGAATCGACGAAAATCACAGTGATGCAATCAGATGACGGGTAAAGATAGCCGTGCTCGAGTGTTCGAAGACAATGGCAAGACAAGTCAACCTAAGAGTGTGTAGACAAGACGGTACTTATCTCCAGAACACAGAGAGCACTGTACTCAATAATAGATGCTGAGGCGTTTCATCGTCCTTCACCAGCGACGAGGGCTAGACTAGCATCCTACCTCGGTATAGGTAGGCCTTCAATCGGCAATTGGCAGGCCTGATCTAGAAGGAGCTTGAGCTGCCTACTGGGCTGGCACATAACAGCGTGGTAATGCCACTCACGAGTTACGGCCGATGCGTTTGTTAGGAAGGGGCCAAAGTTGCAATGCTCGAATGGAGGTTGATCAAAAGGAGAGAAAAATGCTGGCAGCCTCAGTGCATGAGGTCAGGGTTGGCTTAGTCCGGGATGCTGCAAACATCAATGAACATTCATGTGTGGGCCGCTTCGGCTGCTGCTGTGAGATCGACGGAATATTAGGACGTGTTGCTAGATTCAATGTTCACTGAAGCTCTCAATAAGCAGACCCGGACCTAAGGCTGCCCGGACCTGATGTCGGATACCAAACTTCCTTCTTGCACAACGAACGCCAGCTCTTCCACCTTCGTTGAAGCCGCTGCATGTTGAGTCAATGAATCAAGAACCACAGTCGGACGGCGACTGCGCTACGTCGGCATTCTAGGCCGCCACCTCGACCACCCTGCTCAGACTGCTTCCTCCAAGTCCCATCCCGGCCAACGCCTGCTCCAGTCCGATCAAGCCTGGCTCGTCCCCCTCCTTCTCCCAGCCTCTCAATGGGCCCCAGACGAGTCGCTTCCCATTCTCCTCGATCTTCCTGCGCAACGCCATGACCAATTGTGCCTCTTTCTTCACGGCAGGGTAGGCGTCGATCTCCACTGTCTCCAGGCTTGGGACCTGCTCAAGTATACCATGCAGCAGGTCGACGCAGAACCACTTGTACGTCTCTTCGGTGGCATTCTTGCCGCGAAATCCTGCAAACACGGTATCACTAGGATCGATCTCCACAAAGATTTTCAGTGTTCGTAGACTCGTGCAGTCGAGGAGGCCGATAGGGGGTCTGGTGTGCTGACATCGGGGAGGATTGCTCCAGCCCGGTCCAAGACGGAGCTCGAGCGCAGCCACAACGTTGCGGTAGCGGAGGGGAAGACGCGCAAGAAGTGGCTGCTTGGTGTGGAAGAAGCGGCCGTGGGTGGGAAACAGGCGGATTGGTTGGGAGTAGAAGACCGGGTAGGCTTCGTCGTGCATGCGCTTATTAGCGAGGAAGACGGCGAGGCGTGGGTGAACTAGTCGGTAGTTGATCGGGTCTGCGAAAAGCTGTCAATGGCTGAGCCGTGGACGTCATGTTTGGGCCAGCTTACCAAGATCCAAGGGCTTCGGTAGCCATAACAATACCTCGTATATCCTGATCCGCAATTCTGACGGCAGGTCGAAAAATCGAAACGGCTGGATTGGTACGGTCGGAGTTCTCGATGGCGAAGGCGCTCGAGAGGGTACCACCGAGGGTGCCGCGGAAGGCATACGCGATGAGACTGCAGACGAGACTACGCTTGTGGTCGTCGATGACACGACTGAAGGGTGCTTCCGGTTTCGGCGCGCCATGTTTGGATATAGTAATTGATGTCGTGGTAACTCAGAATGCTCTTCGCGCTTGATATCGACGATGAATATAGCCACGAGTCCTTACAGTCTTCACCAGAGCCACTGCAACGGGCTGCAGGTCATCTCGCGTGACCTGTTCATTGTTTATGCAGCCATCGTGCCGACGGTCCTGCTTGCTGAGTTGGTGGCGTTGTGGGAAGTTCAGGTATGGCAATCGCGAAGGGAGCTGTCGCGTGCCGTAGATTTGAGGGGGAAATGATGTTGAGAGAAGTAGAAGAGGAGGAGGAGGAGGAGGAGGAGGAAGGTAAGAGGTGGGGAGAGAGGTGGCGTGGCCTACTTGTCGGCCCGGCTTTTGAAGCACATGATTATGAACTGCTCGAGATTATTCCTGTCCAAACGGAAGTCGAAGGTCATCGCAACTACTATCTTCGCTTCTTTAAAAGACGGTGTTTGTTCTCCCCAACTCACAACAACATCGTGAGGACCGAAAAGCCTCAGGATGCCATAAAAATAATCTGCCGGGTTTGTAGAAGAAACGAAGATGCGGAGCTGCACGCTGCAAAATGGATAGGGCCTCGCTTGACATTGGTCGCGGTCCGGTATGTCAAAAGTCGAGAGTGTTTTTCGACCTCCCTCGACTCCACTCCCTTCGTTCCTCCTCTGGACCCTACATCGCGAGGGCTGCGTGAGTCTTCGGTATTGACTGGCTTGACGCATTTCCCATTCCTTTTGACGTCTTGAGCAAGAGACACCTCTGGGCTCTGGCTCATCTTACCGCCAGCTGTAGCCGCCGACCTCCTCGGACATCCGCCTGGGCTCAATGGACAGCAGCACGCGGTACCATGAAACATTCCATCCTGCAATGATCAACGCGTTGGACGAGCTCTGGTATTTCAGCTGCCATTGCAACTTCATACAGGCGGCCGACTACCTATTTCGCAAAGTCCACCGCAATGCTGTCAGTGCTAAGCACCTGGCCATGGTCTGATACCACTTTTTAATTTCCTCACATCTTTCTCGGTTTGCTTGTTTTCGATCTCACTCATATCAGCAGCTGATCCCCTCATTTGCATCTTCTCCCTCGAATCTCAGCGATCTTTGTTTGCCTCACGACTCACACATCTAGCAGCTGGCTCTGCTCAACGGAATCATCAGCGCCTCTACAGCGAGCTCTCGAGTCAGAGACGATTCATTGTTTGTCTCCGCTGCGCAGAAAGTGTTTATATCCTCCTGCTGGCGCTGCTCTGTCCTGGACACTTGACAACCTCTACACGACCGATCGACACTCAGAGCTCTGTCTCTCCTTGGTAGAACCTTTTCTCAACTCGACTGATTCGACCTAACACCATCCTACTGAAGATGTCACACGGAGGCAACAACTATGGTGATGATGAGTATGATGGTGGAGGCGGAGGCTATGGTGGCAATGGCAAGCGCCGTGGTAAGAGTGGTGGTGGGGGAGACCACAAATCGGGCTGGTGGACCCTGGGGCTACGGCCACTATTACGCGATGGAGGGTACGTTGCCACAAGTCTTGAAGAGCCTTTCGGTCTGCCACGCATCTGGCGCTGGGTCTTTGTTGCCAGTTGGGCCGGTGCCTTCATCTGCTGGTTGCCTCTAATCGCAATCATCGCCAACTACTTCAATGCCACACGCGTGGTGAAGATGGAGCGATTCGGGAGTACGGCTTACTGCGGCTGGTCGCTGCTGGGCGTGGTTGCGGTATGTGCAAGCCGGTTGGACAGTCCATGAATTGTGTTCTAAGTCTGCTAACAACGTGTAGAAGTCGCTCGTAGGCGTGTGGCTGGTCGCTATGACATTTGTCACGCTCACGAAAGCACCGAGAAGCAAGTGGGGAAAGTATGTCCTCCCGGCGTTCTGCGTGATCGACTTCTCGATCGCTGCTGTGTTCGCTTATGTGATGGCGTACTATATGAGATACTTCGCATTCATACCCTGCGACCACCTGGACGAGCGCAACTACGACACCGACGGATTCCAACAGGGGGACCTGACCTTCTATTCCTATGGCACCTCTTCCAAAGCTGGATGCAAAGCTGTGCGCGCGGTCAGAAATTTGTGTGTTCCCGAAACGGTTGCGTGGATTATTCTTGGCTTCTGCTATGTCTGGCTCATCTTCAGGTGGTTCAACAAGTTCGCCGACAAGCACAAGTCAGGGAGCAACCGCACAGGTTACGCAGACGAGATGCGATAATGATCAGGGTATTCAAGGTCGTGCATGGTCAGGATCTAGGTTCTAGTAGCTGCTTTGGTGGTTTTCTTGTGTGGGAGCGGTTTGCTTTTGGGCGGTACGTGTATCGGCGGCCGTGACACCGACATATGTATATGATGCCCATACATTGGCTCTTGTCTCTCAGTGTTGAATGCCATTTCTCGATATCAAACATCTCCAGAAATTGCAGGATACATCTGCTCCTTCCTTCTTCGGAAGGTGTACGCGGAAATGGTCGGATGGTGGTCGTTGCGGAGTCCCCGCTATCGCACGGTCACGGTCACACCAACCGAAGCAAAGGATAAGAGAGATACCATCTGCTGCGAGTAAGTCCGGTTCCAGGACGGTCAGCGAGTACCGCGAAGCCAGGCAACATGTTGCCTCCATTCGACTACTTCACGCATCGTGCGGCTTGGTGAGTCCCATTCGCAGACCCCACATGTACATCTACTTTAACCCACGCGTACGGCGCCTGCTGCGGAGTAGGCTCCTTACTGATTGCGATGAGGGCTGAGGATTGATCTATCCTCAAAACACTCGCTGACTTTCTCATCATACAGTCGGCGGAAACAAGACGAACGCACCGAGCGGATCGCAGCACTACCCAAGCAATACCAGTACCCACTCTTGCCAGCAGAGAAGAAGATACTGGACCAGCCCATTGATGAGCTTGTGAAGGATGTACAGAATGGCGGAGCAGAATCTGCAATCGAGGTACTGCAAGCGTACGGCAAGGTTGCCATAAAGGCGCATGAGAAGACCAATTGTGTGACAGAGGTCATGATAAATGCTGCCGAGGACTGGATCAAGCACGATGTCAATCTGAAGGGACCGCTAGCCGGTGTCCCAGTCAGCCTGAAAGACTCGATCCATGTTGGAGGGTTCGATACGAGCGTTGGATACTCGAAGAACACTGGTCAGCCCCAGCTGGTTGATGGAGCTGTAGTGCGAATGCTTAAGGATGCTGGAGCTGTCCCTTTCGTCAAGACTGCCCTTCCGATTACGCTGTTGAGCTTCGAGAGTACCAACGATGTTTGGGGACAGTGTACGAATCCACACAATACAAAATACTCACCAGGAGGAAGTACTGGCGGCGAGGGCGCTCTTCTGGCTTTCGGTGGAAGCAGAATTGGCATTGGCTCTGACGTGGCAGGCTCAGTCCGGGCACCTGCGCATTACTCTGGATGCTACAGCTTGAGGTGTAGTACTGGTCGTTGGCCTAAACTTGGTGTCAACACTTCTATGCACGGCCAGGAAGGAGTACCCTCCGTCTTCTCACCAATGGCACGCACGCTCCTGGACCTCACCTACTTCACACGCTCTTTCATCCAGATGCAGCCTTGGAGGTACGACCAGTCTGTTCACCCAATGCCATGGCGAACCGAGATGGAGGAGCAGTACAAGTCGAAGAAGCCTCTCAAGGTTGGTGTTATGCGTACTGACAACGTGGTCGACCCATCGCCTGCCTGCGCTCGCGCTCTCCAAACCGCTGCATCCGCTCTCAAATCGCAAGGCCACGAGGTCTTCGATGTCTCTCCTCCTGACCCGTACGAGTCTCTCGTGATCGCGAGCAACCTCCTTAACGCCGATGGCACTCGAACATACCGCTCTTTCTTCCGGACCGGCGAGACTGACGACGTCGGTGCAAGCCAATTTGGCCGATATATGCGTTTGCCGAGATTCGTCAAGTTCTTCTACTGGGCATACGTGAAATACATCAAGCGCGACAATACCTGGGCCGGTCTCCTGGAGCACTGGCACGAGAAGACTGCTTACGAGAACTGGCAACTGGTCTACAGACGCGAAGCCTACAAAGCACGGTGGCACGAGTGGTGGAACACGTTTGGCGACAAGGGTGACGGCATGGACATTATTCTCACGCCTCCCAATTCGACGCCTGCCGTTCCGCATGGTGGTATGTCTTCAGCTGCGGCTGCTTGTGGCTACACTTTCATGTTCAACCTGCTCGACTATACTTGCGGGATCTTGCCGGTCACTCATGTGGATCCGAATAAGGACATGCTTTCACCGTCGATCAAATTGAGCAAGATGAACCATATATCCCGAGGAGCATACAAGCATTACGATGCGGTCAAGATGGCTGGTTTGCCGGTTGCTGTGCAGGTTGTCGGTCGGAGACTTGAGGAGGAGAAGGTTCTCGCTTGCATGGAAACGCTCGAGAATGCTCTTGATTCCAATGGGGAGAAGTACGAGCTGCTGAGGGTGCCGGAGTCGTAGAAATGGTTGTACAGGTATAGATCTGGGCATATAGTGGCAATGTAAATCTCCTCCAAATGCCGCCTGACGTTCATTGAAGAGGTCCGTGCGCGAAATTTATAGCTTTTGACTTCAACGCAGTCACACTCTCGTCGTTCACAACATGCACAAGCCTTATAACAGCTCGACATAACCACTTCAACACCGTGCCAATCGACAATGCCAGGCACGCGCGGGCCTGTGCCCGTGCCAGTGCAAGCCAATGGCACCAACGACCTTACCCTGGACATACTCTGCACCCTCGACACACAAGAGCCATTCCACACAGCAGAAACGTTTCCCCAGATATCACAAGGCGAGATCAAGGCCGCGTTAGATAGACTGGCAAGTAGGGGCATGGTAGAGTATAACACCAACGTTGCAGAACAGGTCATCCTCACCGAAGAAGGGCAGCAGATCTGCGATGAGGGGAGTCACGAGTGGAAGGTATGGGAGGCGGTGAAGAGCAAAGGCCGGATACACATCAAAGACTTGGACAGGATTGTGGGGCCAAGTGCGAAGGTCGGGCAGGGCAATGCCTTCAAGCTGAAATGGATCAAGAAGGACGGCGATGCGCTTACACCAGTTGCGAATGAAGTCACAGACAGCACCAGAGACTTACTGCGGCACGTGAGCGAGAACAACACGTTTCCGGACCCAAAGCAGTTGAAGGACTACCAGAAGAGGAAACTGGTGACGTCGCGGAAAGTCATCACATACACTGTGCGCAAGGGGCCACGATGGGCGCTGGAGATTCCAGTCGAGGTGACAGACCTGACGGCGGAGATGCTGCAGGATGGGAGCTGGCAGACCGCCAACTTCAAGCCGTACAACTTTAAAGCGCTGGGCGAGCACCAGTACGCTGGAGCGTTACATCCACTGAACAAAGTGCGAGAAGAGTTCCGCAAAATCTTCTTCAGCCAGTCTTTCATCGAGATGCCCACTGCTCGCTTCGTCGACTCTGGCTTCTGGAACTTCGACACTCTCTTCGTACCGCAACAGCATCCCGCACGAGATCTTCAGGATACTTTCTACGTCTCGGATCCCAAAGAAGCTGGCCCACCTGGACCCGATCCTGCAGCGGACAAAGCTCTGGACGAGATGGAAGCCGACTCGCAGATGTACCAGGGCGACAAGACCTCGACAAAGCTCGACTACCAGAAGTACTACGACAACGTAAAAGCCGTACACCAAGACGGCGCCTTCGGCAGCATAGGCTACCGCTACCCGTACACCGACAGTGAAACAACACGACTTGTACTTCGCACTCACACCACCGCCGTCTCCGCATACTGCTTACACCGCCTCGCCGCCAACCCGCGACCATGTCGCTACTTCAGCATCGACCGCGTCTTCCGCAACGAGACAGTCGATGCGACACATCTAGCTGAGTTCCACCAGATCGAAGGCGTGATCGCAGACTACGGTCTTACGCTCGGCGGCCTGATGGACTTCCTAGGCAAATTCTTCAATAAGCTGGGCATCACGAACCTGCGCTTCAAACCGGCCTACAATCCTTACACCGAGCCGTCGATGGAGGTCTTTGGCTATCATGAGGGTCTTGGGAAGTGGGTTGAAATCGGCAATTCGGGTATGTTCAGGCCGGAGATGCTGCTTGCCATGGGTCTGCCGGAGGACCTGAGGTGTTACGGGTTCGGGTTGAGTCTGGAGCGGCCGACGATGATCAAATATGGAGTCAGCAACATCCGGGAGTTGCTGGGGCATAAGGTCGATCTGAATTTCATCGAGAGCAATGCTGCTGTGAGGCTGGAGAAGGAGTGATGCGGCTACGATCGTGATGAGAAGACATGTGGCTTTGGATGGAACACAGTGTAGATATCGACTGCATCTGCACATTTCGACCACAACCAAACGATCGCCCTGTGAAGAGCGGAAAAGGCGCGAACTTAAGCTTTATAGCGTGCGGTTCGACACCCCAGACGTCGATCATCTCGGTCTCCATCTTCCCTTGCACATGCGTCTTTCTGCAGCTAGCCCTATCACATCCCTCTCATCCACTGTCCGATCTGGACTTGGGACGTTCGGTACGTCTGTAGTAGTAGGAAGCTTCTGTTCCAGTTGGATTTCTGCATTCTTGCTGTGTTGCGAGGATGCGTTTCAGATCCTCCTTCGTTCCAGTCAGCCGAATAAGAACGTTTTCGAATACGAGTCTGCGTCCCAATTGGGCCTTCTGGCTGGCGCAGTCGCAGTCGTCGTCAGCGCTGGACCCTTCATACTTGCCCCGCCGCCTTCATGCAAGGGCAGGCACGTATTTAGGTAGCGACGCAAACAAAGTTCACCCTTCCACAGGAACATGTCTTGCTGTCTCCTGTCGACTCCATCTGCTACAACCACTTTCACAACTACACAACTGCAAATCAACGACGAGCCAGCACCATGCCGGCAATCGCCAACTCGGCTGTGATCGCGCTCTGCATCGTTGGAGCCGGTATCGCGCTGCTGATCGGCTGGGCGATCGGACACAGGTTATGGAATGCAGACGACAACCGCGAGAGGGAGGGCCATCAGATTGAGAGTGGCGGCTTCTCGCAGTACGAGTATCAGCGGGATCTGAGGGAACGGAACAAGGAGAATATCGCTGCTGCTCATTGGAATCCCAAACGACCGAGGCAACAAAGCATACCGCTGTCAACGACGGACCTGAGTGGACAGTCGTATTCGCACTATTGAGGCGGAATCCTCGACCACTTTCACTCAGCGTGCAGCAGACATTACAGCACGACACTACCGAGCAGAGCTCCAATCCAACATCGATGCGTATCATACTTGCAGCAGCGCCACACGATCAACAGCAATCGTTCGATTCTGGCACCGACAGCCGGCGTACTCTCTCACATCCGAATGCAGCACAGCCACAACGACTGTCGCTATGAGCATCACCAATCGTGCAAAATTCATCGACAGCATGCCTATCCGACGAGAGAATAGACGCAGCGTCCGAAAGCCAAGGTAAGGGCGACTCGATCACTCGATGAGAGAGGCTGAAACCACGATGCTGATGACCGTCTCCTAGCTTCGGATATATCTGAGTCCAGGTTCCTCCCATGGATCCCTCAACCGTCGATCATTCAATGGAGCCTTCTAGACGATACATGGTTTTGATGAAAGGATCAGGCATGGAAAGCTGCACAGTTGGATACTGCAGTGAGCGTCGGTCCTTCACGGTTGTTGATTGATGAACATGATTATCACACTATCAAAACCGAAATGCCAGCAACGCTATTGATGCAGTGTTAATGCTAATGTTAATGCAACGAACGCCTCGCTGTGAGCTCACTACTAAAATCAACCGTTTGACGACCAAAATCGTGATGGAGCCTACTGGTAGCTGCCAGCGGCTCCCAGACTCTGTCCCAAATTACTGCTGTATCGCCTACTGATACCTTGTGACCCCATCCCAATGGGAATCGAAGTTCGACGCATAACTCGCCGCGAGCTCTTTCGACTCAGCGCCGGTTCGCTTCCAGCAAGTCGTGACCCTTCCGCCGTGGACGCATGCCTACTTCCGCCTGGGGTGCTGTACCCGTCGCTGCCAAGTGACAGAGCTGAAGACATGGTCGCCGTTCGCGTGATTGGCTCAAACCCGCCATACTCTTCTTCCTCCTCGCCCTCCTCTCGCTCGCTGTACGGGACGAACGGAGGTTCTGCTTCCTCTGGATGGGCTTCGGTTCCTCGAACGTCCGCCTCCATATCCTCCTCCTCGTCTTCTTCGTCACTGACCAGGTCATCGAGGCCGCCAAAGCCTTCTCCCTCGATTAGAAGCCAGACAGGACCAGCAGCAATGATGGCCAAAGCGCAATAAGTCCACCATGCAGCGACAACATAGCCATGCTTGACCCCGAGCGAGAACATGTAGCCGCCAATCGCCGGTCCTGCCGCCCGTCCGATAGCACTAAAGGAAGTGGCAAAGCCGTTGAGTGTCCCGAGAACCCTCAAGCTGGCAGCACTGTTGGTGAGCAAGATTGTCGAGCAGGGGAAGGCGAAGATCGAGCACCAGCATTTGATGAGCATTATGGCGAAGCAGCATCCGACTCGACTGTTCGTGGTGGGTAGTAGTGCGGTGAACGGGATCAGGAAGTACGCTACCGGGAACGCGATGGCGCACACTTTGAGGCAGTTCAGAACACCGAAGCGTCGAGCGATGGGCGGGAACAGGAAAAACTGAATGAGCATGCCGCAGATGCCGTATACAGTGACGATGAGCCCGATCTTGAAGTGGTCGAGGCCGAACCCGCCGGCGAACTTCAGTGGGTTGTCGGAAGTGTCTGTTTTTTGTTTGATGGGCGGGTATTGCATGAACACTGGAAGCAACGAATCGAAGCCCATGTTGTGCAATGCCAGCAAGGTGTATACGAGGAGGTTTAGCGACGCCTGTTTGTTGAGGACTTCCGAATACGATGGCGGTGGTTGTGGCGGCGCTTTTGGTTCCACAGGCAGCATCTCTTCATCTTCCGCTGACTTCAGAAGCGGCTGGCGTTCGTCGTTCTTGTTTGGAGCGTCATCTCTGCTTCGGAGATGCAATATCTCCTCCGCAGTCATGATGTGACTCTTCACAATCCGAGACAGCTTGTCTCCCAGTATCCGCCCGTAATCTCGGTGGCCTTCGAGGGTACCTAACGTCTCCTCGAGATACAGGAATCCCACTGTGATGCCCACAGCGAAGAAACATGCAGCAACGAGATTGGGTAGCGCGTACGGAAACCTCTGCAGCAGATTCGGATGCTCCATATGTTCCCGAGGACGTACGTTGTGTGGGTTAGCCAGCGCTCCACCAATCGTCGGTCCGAAGATGCTGCCTATGTTCCAGACCAATGGCATCAGGCTGAAGGCTCGTGGCTGCAGCTCCTTGAATGGGACCATCTCAGCTACCGTGGTCCGTATTATACCGACGTTGCCATTGCCAGCTCCAGCAAGGCCTCGAGCAACAATTGCCATCGGCAGGTTGGTCGAGAAACCCCACATCAGACTTGTGATCATGGTACTGCAGAGTCCGAGAAGGATGGCTGGCTTCCTACCGAAGACGTCTGAGAACCGACCCCAGGGTATGCCGGTGACAGCCTGACAGAGGGAGAACATGGACGAGCATATGCCGGCCCACTTCCCGATCTCGTCCTCGGCGACGCCAAAGCTTTTTACCATCTCAGGCAGATAGGGGAACAGTGAGGTACTCGCTATAGGCTCTGCGAAGCGGCATATTGCTGTGAACCGTTGTCAGCAGAATTTTGGTATTCGACTTGACTCAAACGTACCCAGTATTGAAAGTTGCTGTACTGGCAACTTCCGCTCGCGGCGAGCTTTGGGTGCCGGCATAATGAAATGGTTTCATGCGGCATATTATTCGAGCAGAAGATGTTGGAAGCAAGTTCTTCTGGAGAAGAACATCGTCTCGTGAGGTTGGTAGCCATGTGACTGACAGAGGTCAGCGTTCGACAGCGGTAACCGCGCTGAGTCCGGCCTCGGTGAAGCTGAAGTTGACCTCCGCAGGTCGGCAGTCTCCTTCTTGAGCTCTAAACGCATGCAGCTATGGCGTCAAAAGTGGGGCAAAATCAGGAAGGGTAACTCTAGAGCCAGCTCGGCCAGCTTCTAGAGTGTCGAAGTCATATTGGTAGTATCACCGTTCGATTGGTATAGTAGAAACGAAAGGAGCCTGCACAGATCCGCTCTGTGGGTAAAATCCAACTCCCAGGAGTGTACGGTAGACCATAAGCCAAAATGGCACAGAACATCCGGAAATCAGTAAGTCTGCGGCTCTGCGAGGCGAGCTCACAAGTATGCCGTTCCGGAGGCGGTAAGGAGATCACCCTTCGTCGGCGTTCGATGCAGCTGGTATGAGTCTCGTCTGGCTGATTCTCGACAACGACAAGACATTGAAGACGACGAACGAAGCTGGGAATAGTGAGCATGCTGCACATATCGTACAAAACTATGAATATACTTTTGCTTGCGATTTCTGATCGGGCCTCGGAGCCTTCCCTACTTGGGTTTGGGCTGTTTTCCCGCTCATGGCGAAGTGTTCCAAGGTCTGGTGACATTGCTGTCGATCGTCGTGACCTGCCATGACACCTTTCTCCCACGCGCAACCAATGCTCAATGGCTCGGATGGCTTTTCCAGAGCTACTGCTTCACAGCAGGATTCACAGCCTCCTCGCCCGACTTCTTCGACGGATCGCTCTTCTTGGACAGGCCGGCTTGATATGCCTCTCCGTCCTTTCCACCTCCACCTCCCTTCTGATGCTCGCGGCCCTCTTGCTGCGTTTGTCCGGGCCCTTGTTGTTTGACAATTTTTGCCTGCTGCATCGCTGGGGTGGCACCTTCGGGGTTCTTGGCTTGACCCTCCGTTACGTCGGTGCCCTGCTTGCTGGGGTCGAGGGGATCGAAGCGACTTGACGAGACGGAGAATGGCTGGCGGTGCGAGACTGAGTTTGCCGATGGTGCAGCTCGGAGGGCACGAGCGTTGAGGGTTGATCGCTGCATGGTGAGGGTTGTGTTGGGTGGGTGTTGCTGATGTATTGAGGTGTTGTGTTGAGTATTTTACTGAAAGTTGTAGAAGGCCTGGAATGCCAATGGCATGTGACGAGTGCTTAGCTAATCGTGACGCGCGCATTTACTGATGGTAGTTTGACGCGCTGTCGAACTTCATTCTCTGTTTGATGAAAAGCTTCGCGGTCTTCGCGGTGGGTAACGGTGGCCTGTTGCAATCGGTGTCGAGAATAGGACCTTCCAACGACTGAGGACGAACAGCAGATGTCGATATATCTCACCGCCCGGTATGCGACCGTCCAAGATCCAGATACTTTGAGCTAGGGCGTACGTCGATACAATTGATACAGTATTGTCCGACGAATCCTTGGTATATAGCATTTTGACTCCTCAACGTTGTCGAGAGTTGATTCGCGAGGTTTCGATAGCGGCAAAACGGACGCGTGCAGAACCTCACGTTGTTGGCTTTGATGGAACGGAACTGCACGAGCACCATGCGTTCGAGTCCACTACAGAGTGATTTGCTCGATCCGAATATTGCAAGCATCATACCGCCGCCCTGTAAATCATAGTGGCGTCGAAGCAGACAGGTTTTCGCCGCAGGCACGAGGGAGGATGCATTCGTAGGCAACGACTTTCAATTGGGGGCAGTCAGAGAGTGAATGAAGACGGACATTCAAGACAGACAGACAATGCAGTCCAGTATCTGCGGAACCAGGACTAGCCGGAACTGTGCAGATGCTTTTGCTTGGGAAATGAGCAGAGATAAAGCAGCAGGGTAAAGTTGCCAATTGAGAGCCAGAGAGATTTCACCTCTGAATTTGGCAACCACAGACATCCTCCCGAGTCCACGAACATGAGACGTTCAATCTCGCATCCATGCCAGCGCCTCGGATGTTCGCGTGGTCGAGATATCGCAATATCTGAATTGCAAAAATGAATATCCCTTAGCGTGGTTGTAGGCTGGCCAATTAACAGTGATGCTTTTTTTTTTTTGAATCTTCGGAAAGGCAGATCGTAAAACAAGGTATCCCATTATCGTCCCAGGACCGAGTTACTCGTCGTCGAAGCTCCCAATCCTTTGACCTTCATGTATATCGACTTTGTCTCAAGCCAGTCGTCCATGCTGTCGTGGAAGCTCTCCCGGCCAACACCGCTCTGCTTGTACCCTCCGAACGGCATATCCCAAGCACCAGTAGGCGATGTGCAGTTGACGCCCACCATACCGCTTTCAAGGCCTTTCGCTACTCGCATGGCCCGATCGATGTCTTTGGTATAAACTGAAGCATACAACCCGTACTCTGTATTGTTAGCTTTCCTGATGGCTTCTTCTTCCGTTTTGAATGTGCTGATTACTACCACGGGACCAAAGATCTCTTCTTTGAGCACTTTGGAGTCTTCTGGCTGGTCCATAAGGATAGTAGGCCGTACGAAAAGATGGCCATCCCCGGTAGGAAGCTTAGCCTCCGTCTCGACGACTTTACCAGATTTCCTGCCTTCATCGAGATACCGCAATACAGTGTCGTACTGCGTCTTGTCGGCTTGTGGTCCACTTGCGGTACCCTTCTCCATTGGATCGCCGAGCTTCCGCTTCGATACCATCTCTTGGAAATGGGCAACGAAATTCTCCGCGGCACTCTCTTCCACATACAGCCGTGAGTTGGCAAAGCACGTCTGGCCGCTGTGGAACATGATCGAGGCCTGGGTCTCCTGCGCCGCCTGTTCCAGGTCTGCGTCCGCGAACACTATAGCTGGACTCTTCCCGCCCATCTCGAACACAAGATGCTTGAAATTGCTGTCCGCTGCAGCCCTTTGGATCATTCGCCCTGTCCCTACAGAGCCAGTGAATGAGAGGGCCCGAATCCGCATATGGCGGCTAATGGCATCGCCTGACGGCAGACCGTGATCGTGCAAGATGTTGACAACTCCAGGAGGGAATCCGGCGTCGTTCAGCATTGTAGCTATCAGATGAGACGAGAGTGGCGCTTTCTCGGAAGTCTTCAGGACCATGCAGTTCCCAGCGGCTAACGCTGGAGCGAGCTTCTTGCTCAGAAAGACCAGGGGACAGTTCCACGGGATGATGGTAGCTACTACTCCCTACGGCTGACGCACACTCATATTGACGAAGCCTGGAGTATTGAGCGATGATGTGCCTACGGGGTATGCAGCTTCAGAGAAGTAGCGGAAGTGCATGCTTGCATAGTGGCCGTCAAAGTACGTCCCGATCGGTCGTCCGATGGAGAGGGCCTCGAGCCGGGCAAGTTCTGGTGTTGCATCTTGTATTAATTGAGCCAACTTTGCGAGAGGTTTTCCACGCTCTGTTGGTGAAAGGCTGCTTCAAGAAAGGAATGCTGCTTCTGCTGCAGCGACTGCGGTATCGACATCCTGGATCGTTGCTTCAGCGACTGCACATCGTCAGTTGGTATTCCAAAGTTGAGACATGGCTGGCCATACTTCTTCCGACATGCTCTCCGGAGTAGGGGCTGTTCAGGTCGAAGGTGGTGTCATCGGATGCATTGACGAATTTGCCATTGATAAAAAGCTGTGCATTGACTGGCGTTTTAAGTGGTTCCATGATGGCGATCTCAAGGTTCTGTAAGGACAGCGATCAGTCGATGGAAACAGTCAAAACGTGCTCACGAAGCAGCGAGGCAGCGTAGGTAGGCTTGCAGAATTTAAGGCCGATATGGATGTTTAACAGTCCACCTCAGCATCATGGACTCCACATTTTGCCGTTCAAGCGACGGCTCTGCCCGGCTGGCATCATCGCGGTCGTTGAGTGGCTCTCTGTAAGACCACAAAGCATGAGCTCCGAGAGGCGATGTTCGTTCCAATTTACGCCGACATTGTGGCTCTCGCGAGCGTTCCCGTCGTCGTTCACCTGGTAGATAGCCCTCGCAAAGGTTGATAGCCTTCGTTCGCAAGGCGTCAGATCCGCTAGCCGCATTGGGGGAAGGCGTCAAGAGCAGCAGCTTTGGGGTGAGCTACCACCAAGAGGTCGCCGGTCGGCTAAACGTACCGATGAGGTCCGCTGTTTCGGTGGTCATTGCCTATTCTGAGCGTCATTATTGTATAGACTTCCTTCAATACTTGTTCAGGCTATCGGTGTAGTCGTCGTCCAATGCGGGAGTGCGTGCGGCCCGCTTCCGCCCTCGGATTCGATTCGATTCGATTTTCCCTTCCACTCCTTGCCCTTGTCTGCCCGTCCAAGGCCGGACACGTTTCTGCTGCGATGAGCACGCTGCTTTCCGGGTGCCTTTGATGCCACGATGCCACTAGCCCGCCGATAGAACAAGCCGAGAAATTCGCGCAGGAACCTGAGGCCGAAGCAGAGGGTTGCGGGTGGCCATCATCAACCTCAAGAGTTGGCGAGACCTTATCGCGTCTCAGTAGATACTATGCAAAGATATTTAAGCGGCGACAGGATGGTCCTGTCTCAGGTGCTGCTGACGCGACATATCGGCTTTTATGGCCAACAGCGAGCCGAGCCAGCAGCTGACCTTACAGATTGAACGTCACTCTGGAGACTGTTTGCGTGAGGTCTACGCATATCGAAACCCGGTCGACGAAGCGTTGCAGCGACAGTATCACTTAGGATGAGCGTCGTAAAGGTACATGACAGCGCCAGCGAGCTATAGCGAGGGAAGAGCCGCTGAACTTCCGCACAGCAGAGATATAGGCGCCGCAGATGCTTCTTCGTAGTCATCAAGCGAAGTACCGCCATGGATAGTACAGATGGCGGTCGAGCTGTTCGGCAGAGAAGAGCACAGTGAGGAATGCCATCTCACCACTGGTATGCTGGCTACCCCCAACCATGGCGAGGCCGCGTCGAATAAGGCCAGGAGTACGAATTCTCTGTGCAAGCGGTGCGTGACCGTGTCATTGAGCGGTCAGGATACTCACGGCCCGTCCCCTCTGCGCGCCTGCTTTGACGCACTCTCCATGAATCAGTGAAGTCTCAGGAGTTATATGAAAACAGAATGCAAGAGCTGCGACGTGGGGCGGTGGGTGAGTCAAGCGCAGAGGCGATGAGGGTGTGGCGAAAAGAGAGGAGGTAATTCAAGTACGAAAGTTGTTGGTGATGGCGTGGAGGCACTCGTCGGCGGAAGTCATTGTCTGGCGCAATGGTTAGCTCAGCGTGCAGGTAAGTGAGGTCGCATCCAGCTGTTCGTGGCGGCTCGAACTCTTTGTTGCTCGTGGTCCAACCCCTGAGCCGACGTGTTGCCGGAAGATTGTACTCTCAAAATCTCTCTTCGCGTCACAGATTCTAAAACACCTTGACATACCAACCCATCACCTCACAATGGATCCAAGGTATAGCTGGAATAGATCTGACAAAGATCGCCACTCTGGCCAGGGCGACGGCAGAATGGACCCGATACCACCGACGGGCCCATCTGGCGGCCGCGGTGCAAGCAGAAGCAGTGACGGAGGTCGCGGTGGCTATGCAGCACAACCTACGGGTCCAGTTAGTTCTGGACCATGGGCAGGTGCTGCGCTTGGTGGGTTCGGCCGCGGTACGAGTTTTGGAGGCCGTGGTCGTGGTGCTCACCCTTCGGGTCCGGTTTATGCTGGGCCAATGGGCGGAGATACTGCTGCAGGACCAGGTGTGCCGGTGAATGTACCTGCAGGTCCGCGCGCAATGCAAGGACAAAGGCCACTCCCGCCGCCAGCGGTACAGTGCTTGACGTGTTTGGGGTTTGGGCACCGGTGGAAAGACAACCAGTGCGCGACGTACGTCATATGCGCTCACTGTTCACAGCCAGCGGCAAACCATGCCGGTGGAAGGTGCGCAACAGGTGACGCGACTGGGGAGTATGGCGAAGCTGAGGTACCGGATCTAACGGAGACAGATCAGTATCGCCAGCTCGCGAACTACCACGAGCGGAACACACAGTTGGCGGTGGAGAAGGCCCGTTTGGAAGAGCGCATTCAGTCGCTGCTGCAGAGAAGGGCAGAGGGACTCCCGGCTTGGCCAACGCTAGCCAATGTCGCAGCGGGCCATGGTGGTGGCGAGGCGGCAGTTGCTGGACCTTCTACGGGGGTTCGAGCAAGCACTTTCGTCAAGCCGCCAATTCCTCGGGAGGTCGCTCTCAGGGGCAAGAAGGCGGAGAAGAAATGGATGAAGAAGCAGATGAGGAAGTTCAAGATGACCCAGGACATCGCGGAGGGGAGGAGAACCGCGGATGGGAAACTGATCCCTCGAGAGAGTGATGATGAGATTGCGGGTGACGGTGAGTACGACCAGAGTCAGGGAGCCAAAACGGCTACCGATCATGCTGGGAACCACGAGATGCAAGATCAAGGGCAAAACGACGAGGAGAAGTGTACGCTCCAGTGAGGGCGGCGTAGGTGGCGAGAGTGATGAGGGGATGAGTCTGCCGCTGAGACGTCTGGTGACGAGCGTCTCATCAGAGATAGCGTCTAGCACTCCGAGAGCGATGACCTGGGAATGGAGGTGGTAGATAGCGTTGTATCAACAGATTGATACACCCTCTTCCGTATAACGAACATTTGTGAAATCCGATAACCTCCATGTCCAAGACAGGGCTCATTCCATCTTGACACGAACACACCTTTGGTAATTCTCACGACCGGAAAGACACCTCCTCATCGACAGCGTGACCATCGCCAATTGCCATGACATTACTTTTACTTTAATGCTGCGCTTCCAAAAACACCGCTGAAGTGTTCCACTGACCGAAACAATTTTCCCAGGCACCCAAACACCTATCGCTAAGTCGGCAAACACTCCGTCACTTCCATCATCCCCTCTGCGCCGGCTTGTCAAAGGAATAAGAAGTAGGATAATGCATGCTCGCGCTCAACCCAAAGGGATCCGCATCAAGCATCGCATCGTTCGGATCAATCATGTCGATCCCAAACGAACCATCAGCAGTCGGCTGTGGAGGTTGCATCTGCGGCCCTCCAGTAAGCCCCGGCTGGTAGAAGTCGCTCGTTGGTGGCGGGTTCATCTGATCGTACTGCGGCGGGTATGCGCCATGCAGCTGATCAGGCGAAGGGTCGGAGTTGTCGTCGGGATCGGGCTGGTCGAGCATGGACCGGGACTGTTGCGTATCGTACTCTTGCTCTGTACTCACGAATCAATTCTAGGACGACAAAGTTCCGCTAACAGGGGATGGAGAAACTTGCCGAGTTGGTCTATGTGCTTTTGGAACGGGCTGGGGTAGTATTGCGATGCGGAGCTGCCGGATACAGGGTTCGGGTTCGCGCCTGCACTCATGGGTTGTCCTATGCTTTGTCGACTGCCCGTCGAGTGGCTGGAAACTGCGCTTGCGTTGTTTTGGTAGCGCTGCTGTGCGACGCCACGCTGGGTGTTCGGAGACATCTGCTGACGTTGATAGAAAGCCGGGTTAGGCGGCTGCTGCGATGTACGAGGGAATGCTTGGAAATGCTGTTGCTGTTGTTGTGGCTGAGCGAGTACCGCAGTATTCGGTGGGGTATTCCCACCTTGCTGCATTACCAGTGGCGATCGTGTCATGGGGTTTGTTGGTGAAGAGGTGTGTGATGAGGGCGTCGGGTGGCCTTGTGGAGAGTTCTGGAAATTCACGTCTTGGGTAGCTTGTCCAGGAGCAAGCTTGGGTAAGAAGTTCTGGCCGGAGCGTCGAGCTTGATGTCGTTGGATAGCTGTACGTTGTAGAGGCTGTTGGGGTGGGATAGGAGGAATATTCGCTGCCGGGTGCTGGAAGCTCAGCGTTGGACTGCCAGTCTTCATTTGTAACTCTGCTTGAACATCGATGCCTGGAGACGTTAGCATCGGGATCGCCAAATGGTTGATGGGATGGCATTACCTTTCTCGAGCAAGATCCGTTCAAGAAGCGAGTTCTTGTACCGCAGCATAAGACACTCATCGGCTGCCGAGCGATGACTCTGCTGTAGGCTTGACAGAGTATCTTCATTCTGTTTGATCGTAGCTTCGAGCTGCTTGATGTACTCAGTCCGTCGCTCCCGAAACGCAGCTTGGGCTTGTCGATTCCGTTGCTTTCGCTCCTCAGAAGTGGCGTATATCTAGCATACAGTCAAGACATATATCACAAACGTTCACGAGTCAGGAACACATACAGGCTTTCGTCCACCCTTGCGTTTTACCGGCAGCGCAGGCTCCTGTTCCTGTTCAGGTTGCTCCTCCTGCTCGGGAGTCGACTCCAGCGAGCTAGGCGTACCATCACGCGGTGGCTCAACCTTGCTATCGGTAGCCATGTCGTCCTCGGCAGCACCTTTATCTTCCATCTGCAGGAAGCCGCCCAAAAGCAGTACCCAAAGACAGTTAGAAGTCGATAAAGACGGCGCTAGTTCTCCAGACGGACAGAAGCGAGACCGGGCTCTCGGTGTAGTAGAGTGTAGATATTTGATAATGTGAATGATAAGCTCGCAGGTCGAGCGAAAGAAAAGGCAGAAGGTGAGAAGAGGTTGGCTAATAGATTGTCAAATAATGCGCCGGTGCGCCGTCATGTGCTCTTCGTAGGCGAGGGCGAGGTCGGCGATCAGGCGAGGGGACTCCAAGAAAAGTTCTGCAACGGTCCTTCGATACGAGTCTTGATATTTCTTGTATACGTCGTCGACTGTTGCACGAAATTTCAGTCAACTCCGTCGTTGATGATCCTGTTACTTGGTGATTCCTCTCCACTACGAAGTCGCCTGCTCCACCCTCTGACGCAGCTCACGAGCGCTCTCAACTCCGCAAGCACACGGCCTTCCGAAGTCGTCGTCGTGAAGAGACGCGGAGAGGGCCTGCGGTTACCAGGTTTTAGCCGACTTTTTCGTCTTAGAAAAACACTGATTGGTCAAGATGTCCAGAGTCAGGATGCAGCTGCCGAACAGCGTTAGGACTTCCATGAAGGAAACAGCATCTCCATCTTTCTCCGCTCGGAGCCTGCCGGACGACAACGTCCATTTGTATACTGCAAGGTCATCAACTTTCATCAATGGAAAACTACGGAAACTGTGATGAACGTCCCGTAAGCGGAAGATGCAGAAACACATGCGGCTCATAACCCGATCAAGCTGAGGTGTCCCTCATGGCCAACAACTGCCTGTCGGGAAGGTGGTCAGATGTTCAAGATCTGTCCCTGATGCACGTTGCTTGCTCTTGCAAAACACAACGACGGGCTGGATAGCAGCATAAGAACCCTTGTGTCTCAAGAAGATCGATCTGCCTCATCCGCCTTCGACTATGCCAGCATTTATGAGCCCTCTTCACGAGGGTACCAAACAAGCACCCAAGGATGATATATAGCACTGCAATGACCTGCAAAGTGCTAACGAACGAGAAACTGCCAATCTTCGTCACCAACAACCTTGTTGTTCTCCCCACCACCAGCTTAGAACGACAACACGCCAGAGCCAAACCCAGCGATACTCAAATCATCCCGTACTACGGCATCTAAACATCAGCAGCAGCACCCCAAGCCATGCACCTCTCGTCGCACCAAACGTGCCTCCTCGCCTTCCCACTGGTAACTTCGCACGCTTCGTTGCACCGCAGCTCCATGCACGACCTCCTTGCGTGCAACCATCGTCTTGGCAACAACGAACCACTTCAGAAATGTTTGTTGTTAACCATCGTGACGACGTCCAGACTGTATAAGATGACACGGTAAGTGTTTGCGGACCACGTAGGTCCTTCTCCGTCTCGTGGTTCGAACTATAGTTCTTCCCTCCACACCAACACCGTACTTGCCAGCGTTCTGTGGTCGGGAGAGAGGCAAACACGAACGAGATATAAGATATCTTACCTTCCTGATCTTCGGCCATTGCATCTACATCATCGCATCCGCATCCGCATCCTCTCATCAGCTCAGCCTCGTTCAGCATCATCTACCAAACATCAATAGATCGAAACATACCTCCACACCTTAAGTACTCCGGCTCCCATCCGAAACCAATACGAGCCACACACTGACTCTCCCTCCAGACAACCATGCATACCTCAGCCCTCATCGCAACCCTGGCCCTGGCCGCAACCGCTTTCGCCCTCCCAAAGGCCAACAACCACATCACCATCTCCTTCCGAGCGCACCTCAACCCCGATGCTGCCGGGTCGAGCATCGCAGTCCGCCAGGAACAGTGTAACGTCGTCTACTGCACGCAACTCTACAACATCTGTGTGAAATCGTGTGATTCGTTGACGAATGGGGATTGGTAAGCCACCTCGACCTCCAGAGCTAGTCTCAGACGAAGCGCTTCAGCATCGAGTTTCTTCACAAATCTCCGCTGCTCTCTCTGGGTGAGATGAGAAAGGTGCTAATGGACAATGCCTAGTTTCACCGCCGTGTCGAGCCCGTCGTGCGAGGCGTGCGATGTCAGTATAGGAGGCTGCTGAACCACGCCAACCTGAGCTCGGACCGGGCAAGAGAGGAGGGGGGCGAGATAGCGGTGTTTGGTAGACCTCCGGGGCTGGAAGATGATTTTGGAAGAAGTGGTCGATACCTAGATAGTCTGGCTCTACACAAGCACGTAGAGTGCACACAACTGTTCGACCTCGTCAGCCCACCCCTCACTTCACCAATGTACAAGTACACGGAACTTACAAGACTTAAACCACTAATCATGCTCAACCAAAACATGATATTATTCAACAAACTCCTCCCCCTCACCATCGGCAGCCGCTGCACCATCACGATGGGCATCTGCAGCATCATCATCACGAAGCCGTAACCGCGGAATTTTCGCGTGATACAACCCATCACCAACTCGTGCGCCACCGCCGAGATGAAGAACGTGATTCCAGTCGCCACAGGTCTGCTGAGCTTGACACCACGAGAAGCGGAGTAAACGTGTCGTCGGAAGAAATTGTGCACGGGAATATTCCACTCCCTGCTGAATTCGAGCCAGTCGAGCGAGTTCCACCAGTCGGAGTAGAACTGCCTGTCAGCGAACTGTGTAATCTCCGCGAAGGCGCCAAGGACGTATTCGAATATCACCAAGAAGACGAGCAGGAAAGTGACCATGAACGGGAAGAGCATGGCGCTCACCGTCTCGGCGAATATCAGCGCGCGATCAGTGATAGTGGGTGCTGCTTGGAGGCGGAGATGTGAGTCGTCGAGGACGGGAATGATGAAGTCCTCCGAGACGATGGTCAGGAGGAAGATGCAACCGAAAACTGCTAGGGTTTTGTAGAAGAGCTCGAGGTAGTTGCAAGATGGCGTGCGAGGGTACTCGAGTTCGTAGCAGAGGGTTGGGCAGAGCAGGTAGTCGATGAAGTTGGGTAGGGTGAGGTTGTGGGGGTAGGTTGTGTTGCCCAAGGGAGAGGTGAGCTCTTTGGCGAGGTCATTGCGCAGTTGAATGATGGGCGAGATATTGTTGTACTCGTCGTCTTCGCCATCGGCTGCACCGTCCGTTGGTGGGGTTGTTTCTGGAAACGGAAATGTCCTAGGATAGTGTACGGCTGCGGTGGTGGGTGTCTCTGGGTTCAGAGGGAGGTCGAGCTCCTTCAGTCGGTGGAATGTCGTCGCGAGATGGCCGCAGTAGAAGGCGTAGGAGTGCATCTTCATGAAAAGTGCAAGCGTATGCAGGGTGAAGAAGACCTGTGCCGTCCAGGTCCAGTCTCTCGCGAAGGGCCATGCAATCCATACATATAGCCATACCGCCTGCACAGCACACTGCACGAAAATGCCACCCTTCTCCCACCTCAGCCAGCCTTTGCTATTCTTGTACAGCTTGCTCAACGGTAGATCCACCCCCGTCGTCGCAGCCATAAGCAGATCGCTGGCCGCCAGCTCCCAGATGTTTTCAGTGAACAGCGGCCACTGCCGGAAGCTCAAGACCAACCCCGTCTCCTTCAAGTTGCGCAGCATGCTCGTCGTGGCCATAATGCCGAGTCCGATCCAGAACAGCACAAAGAAGCCTCGGAAGTTGGAGTAGGAGCTGCGTGGATCGAAGTAGGAGACCCGTTCTTGGTAATCGACCGTCGGGAAGATCCGGCCGTTCGTCTTCTTGCGCAGCTCTCGTCGAGCCGCGCTCACAGCTTTGACTGACGGAGGAGCATCGTCGGGGGGAGCTGGCGTTCCTGCTGGCGTTATGTTGCGGGTGTCGAGGCTCGGTGCATGTAGTTCTTGCTTGTAGGCGCGTGCGACCTGCGGGTTGACCGCTTTGCGCGGACGAGGCGAGAGCACCTCGTTCCCGTTGCTTGCCATGTTGGATTGCCTTGCTGTTCCGGGGTGTGCTCGCAGATGAGCCTGTCTCGGATGGGGCTGTTTAGAATCAAGGAAAGGTGTCGCCTACGCGCGTGAGCATCTACCGCATGTCACCATCTGACTCGCATCCGTCGCTCAGCATCGACGAGGACCTCGGCGGACATCCATTCACCAACTATTCACGAATTCCGAGCAGATCCTGCGACCGATGTTCTTCCTGCCGAAAGTGCTCCAACATTTTTAGACTTCCAACTTCGCGTCACTCTCGGAGCTTTCGGGGAAACTGCTGAGAGCCTGCACAACACCGTGTGATACAAACATCTTACTTGTGATATGACTTCACTCTGGCGACAGTGTGATGAAACAGGCCTGAATGGCCGACAACGAAGGCCGTGAGCCTCCGAAAGCTGCCCCGCCGAGCCTTTCATGCAGCGAAGTCCACGAGGGCCAAGGCAAGCCAACCGTCCTCCTAGTTCACGGAGCCTCATCATCCGGTAGCAACAGCTGGGCCACTGTAGCATCTCACTTGGACGCATATCACCTCCTCCTCCCCGACCTACCTGCTCACGGGAAGTCGAAGAACATCCTCCCCTTCTCCAAGGAACTCTCAGCCCGCCTCCTGGCCAACTTGATCCGCAGTAAAGCAACGAGTGGCATTGCTCACATTGTCGGGCATAGTCTCGGATCGCATATAGCCATGGAGTTGGCTTTCAAGTACCCAGAGGTTGTGGTTACCGTCTTCGTCTCCGGCTTTGGGGTCTTCTCTTCCCCAAAGGCATTGGCATACGGTCTCTACCTGCAGAACAGCCTTCAATCCGCCGTCCCAGATCCGGTCGTGCGGTGGCTCACGGATGGCACGGACTTTCCTCCTCACAAGACTGCCAACAGCCTGCCGTTGTGCAAAGACCTGGCCAAAGCGATGTGCTTCGGTGACGATGGATGGCCCAAGCCGTGGCCAGCGAGGACGTTGATAGTAGCGGCTGGGAAGTCCGGTATCTTACCTACGTCTGATAGCGCTGAAAACGCTAAGCGACTGAGAGACATTGGCATAAAGCTGAATGAGGCCACTGTAGCGTACACGCACCCAGCGATGCGGCATGCCTGGACCCTTCAGGACTCGGAGTTGTTTGCGAGGACGACGAGGCAGTGGATTGAGGAGGGCAGTGTGCCCGACGGCTTCAAAATCTTGTAGTTTGAGCACTGAACTACTTCAAACTCCATTCTCCATCCTTCTCCACGATCTCGACTGGTCGCTTCTCATCGAGACTCATCCTCCCAGCCTCCAATATCGCCCCCGTAGCAATAGTATTCTTCAGCGTCGGCAGACCTCTTCTATCCAGCTCATCCAACGTCACCCTTCCTTCCCGCAAAGCTTGACACCCATCGACGAACTTCTCAAAGCTAACATATCCGTACCCTCCCTGCCCAGCGAAGTTGCCCTCTTCATCCGGCGCGTACTTCATGTAGAACGGGTTGTCTAGCACTCTCGTCAGCCAAAAATCCTCTAAGTACTATCCATTCCATTCACTTACACCATGTCAACCCCGCCTCATCCTCAGTAACATCATACCCCCTCTTCGCCTGATTAATCCTCACCTCGCCCTTACTCCCCACGAAATGAAAGTACTGATTCGAATGCACCCCCGCCCCCTTCGGCGCCGTCCAACTCGCCGTATACACCCCCGTCGCCCTCCTCCCCTCCGCGTCCTTCTTAACCCAATCGACCAAAAGCGTAATCGTATCCTCCGTCCCCTCCACACACCCCAGCCCCTCCGCCACCCCCATGCTCGCACTCCCCATCACCCGGACAGGCCTATACTCCGGGACCATCGACTCGCAGACATCGATGTGGTGGCTGTTGAGATAATACGAGATATCGCTATCTTTGCCAGCCCAGGCTTTGAAGGTTTCGAGCTGGGTTTTGGGCTGCGACATGTAGCTGTAGAAGTAGTTGAACTCGCCCAAGCTCCCGGAGGTGGCGCGCGCGCGAGCATCGGCGTAGGCGGGGTCGAAACGTTTGTGGTGTTCGATGTAGACGAATACTCCAGCCTTGCGGGACTCGGCGAGGAGGTGGATGTGCTCGGATAGAAGCTTTACGGCTGGTTTAGTGATCATGACGTGCACACCCTTCTGGATCGCGTACAACGCTATAGGATAATGCGTACTATCGGGCGTGAAAATCGTGATAGCGTCCCCAGGGCTCAGAGCATCGATAGCTTTCTTGTACGCCTCCGGGTCGCGCTCCGAGTCCGAGGGGTAGGAAGTGAAGGTTGTGTCGAGGCCATTGTAGGCTTCGGTGATGTTCTTGTGGAGATGGGCACGGATTGCAGGGAATTTGGAGCCAGAGGTGCCGACCATGGAGAGGCTACCGACTTTGCCGCGGCGCCGGAGGTCGAAGAGGGTGAGGCCGACTACGCCGACTTTCTTGTCGCTGAGGGATTGGGCGCCGTCGACGAAGCCGGTTGTGTATTCGCCTGTGCCGATCATGCACATATTTAGGGGGGCCATGATTGGGAAATGGCTCTGCTGGCCTTGTTTCCTGTCGGTAGAAAAGGGATGGGGGACTGCGAGGGAAGGTACGAAGGATGAGGAAATACTGGGAGATGGAAGTTGCACTCAGACCTACATCAAGATCACCATCATACCTTTACACTCGTCGGCTGCGATGAGCTCTGTCAAACGCCGATGAGAGCTCATGCAGGTACAAGGAAGAAAGTGAAGGCGCATGCCGTCCTCGACAGTTGGGGGTCGCTGCCAAGAAAGCGAGTTTCCACCAGTCGAAAGTCTCCTCCCACTTCACCATCACCATCACCTTCTCTTTCCGACATTGTGCTGCCTTCCGAACGGGACCCTTCTTTGGCCGAGCTCGGAATAACATTGTATAAGAGATAAGTATACCGGCGTACGACTCCCAATCGTACTTCGGGTTCTCAACACAATTCAACTCCCGTCTCATCTCGTCTCGGCTCATTTCATGACTCCCAGCAACAAAGTCATCGATTAGACGCTTGAATCCATCGGTTCTCGAGCAACGTATCTACTAAAGTCAAGATGGCAGCCAATGGCAACAGCAATGGCTCTGCCTCTCGGCGAACTGCTCTTCGCCAGGGCATCTACGCGCCAACCATGACCTTCTTCAATCCGGAGACCGAGGATGTGGATGTTGCGACCATCAAGAAGCACGCGGTTCGTCTGGCAGAGGCCGGACTTGTCGGCTTGGTCACCATGGGCTCGAATGGAGAAGCAGTCCATATGTCGAGAGAGGAGAAGACTCTCGTGACCAGAGCCACCCGAGAAGCTCTGAATGAGGCCGGCTTTCATGACGTGCCTGTCATAGCTGGCTGTTCAGAGGCCAGTATAAGGCTGACGGTTGAGCTTTGCAAGGAGGCTGCTGCTGCGGGAGCAGAGTATGCTCTTATACTTCCTCCTTCGTACGTCCGCTGTACCCTCTGCCGTGGAACGATGCTGATTCGTCCTTAGGTATTACCGCGCCCTGGTCAACGAAACAATGCTCTTCGAGTACTGCACAACAGTCGCCTCGCAAAGTCCGATACCAATCATCCTGTACAACTATCCCGGTGCTGTTTCTGGCGTCGATATGGATTCCGACTTCATGATCCGGCTGGCTGAAACCACCAATGGCAAAGTATGCGGCGCGAAGTTCACTTGTGGCTCGACTGGCAAGCTGAATAGAGTGGCTGCCGCTACGAATGCTTGCTCTGTGAAGGGTCAAGGTAGTGGCTGGATGGCGATGGGCGGTATTGCAGACTTTACCATCCAGACTGCTGTTGCTGGAGGAAGTGGCATGATCGTCGGTACAGCTAATGTTGTGTATGTACAGGTGTGTCGTGAAGAGGTTGCATATCATTGCTGACTTGTTGTAGGCCAAAGCTATGCGTCAAGGTATGGAACCTCTGGGCTTCCGGAGAGTACGACAAGGCGCAGGAGCTGCAGAAGATCCTGAGCCAATGCGACTGGGTTCTCACAAAGTCGTCCATTGCTGGCACGAAGGCGGCGATCGAGACTGAGTTCGGCTATGGTGGACACCCACGGAGGCCGCTGCAGAGAGTGAGCGATGAGGATAGGAAGAAGATCAAGGACGGTATTGCTGAGGCGATCAAGATTGAACAGAGCTTGTAGACGACCGATTGAGGTGTTGGCCTACGGTGCAAAGATCTCAGACTCAAGTTCTGCTTCCATATCCATGGTGGGACAAGCTTATTGGTGAGCCGCACGCCCAGATCGCTCCGTCCCTGCGTCAACACCATCATATGCCACAATCCCATTTTTCTACCTCACCAAACACAATCAAAAAACACCTCTCTACATCCTCCAAGACCTTCTCCTCACCCAACATGGCCGGACAATGCTGTTCTAAGTGCGGCAAGACGAAGGCAACGGAGGAGTTCAAGCAAGACGGCAAGAAAGGTGGCAAATCACTGACGAGCTGTGAGCGCTGTCGTGTAGGTACTTCAAGAGCTGCTAACGCGAGTGTTATACTGACATAGAGTTGATTCAGCGAGTGCGACGGGATCGATACCGGACGAACAAGACTACGCAGAGCGGCATCGGGCAGCAGCAGTCAGCACTGGGGAGCATGGGGGAAGGAGTAGAGTCGGGTTACAAGGTCACGAAGTGACGACTTCGACCTCTCGTTCTCGTTCACGTTCACGGCCTTGCGGCCATTACACATCTTCGAACGTCCGAGGCTGCCGCGACTTGCGACATCATGAGCAGCTACTGCGGCATGAAACAGCAGCACCAGTCGTCTGTACATGGGTCTTGGTAGATGGAATAACGTCCAGCGCGCACCCGTTGCGGGAACGGTCCCGCCCAGCGCGACTCTACTCCTTGAGGACATGGCCATACCGAGGTGCACATGGCCGTGATCAAGGCAGCGACTTTTTTTTTTGGCTAGTCTTGTCTATGCATTGCGCAAGACTACTGTACAAGCGCGCGTTCACAATGGTAGGTCTGATATAAGCTGGCCTGCCTCAGTGTGAGAGACAGTTTTCCACCATCAAGTCAAGCATCAGTCATCTTCATTATCCTACCACAGCATAACCGATATGTCCAGCTATCAGCCCCTGCCAGAGTCTGGAGGCTACTCCTCGCCGATACAGCCGTACCGTAGGACTGGCGACACAGCAATTGAACTACAGCTCTTAGATTCTTCCGAAGGCAGACCGAGAGCAGACTCTCGATTTTCCCAGAACCTACAATCGAGTCCGAGCTACGAGAGCTATGGTTCCCACCGTCCCGCAGACATCGAAGGCAAGGGTTTGTTGCAGGAGCCGGTATATCGCCAGTATAAGAGAAGATACTTCGGCCTTTCAGAACTTGCGCTCCTCAACTTTGCCACTGGATGGGGATTTGCAGCTCCAGGAGTCGTCGCAACTACTGCTATAGCATGGTATGACATAAGCTACGCAGAGCTGAACAATTTGAGCATTGCAAGCTCGCTCGTCTTCTTGGTGCCTGCGCCCTTCGTTATCTGTAAGTCCAGTGGCCAATATACCCTCCACAGAGACACCACGCGGTTTCTGTCTAAGACGTAGGCTAATCTACCCATTCGTATTCGCAGGGATTTTGAATCACTATGGTCCCAAGTTCTCGATCATCGTTGCTTGCGTTCTCACCGTCATTGGAAACTGGATCGTATACGCTGGCACCCGAGCACATTCTTTTCCCGTCAACATTGCAGGGACGATCATCGCAGCCCTAGCAAGTCCTTTCATCCTTGCCGCCCCAACGAGATACAGCCGACAATGGTTCGGCGATTCTGGGAGAACTTTTGCAACCGCACTTCCGTCTTTGGCCTATCCGCTCGGAGCAGGCGTCGGCGCACTCACGGGACGTTGTAAGTCTGAAGCTCGTACTTGAGGATTGGTAAAATATGCTGACCTGTTCAGACATGGTGAAACCCGTAGGACCAATGTCCTACGACGAACGAGCACTTCTCATTGCCATCGTTTTCGCATTCGTTGCGATACCTGCTTCGTTCATTCCGAGGGAGCCACCAACCGCGCCGTCCGAAGGGGCAGCTGCTACGAGGTTGAGTATGAAAGACAGCTTCAAGTCTTTGTTGAACAATCGACCGTACGTGAAGGACGAAATCTTGCTCTTTTACTACGCTCTGACTGATGACCGAATACCAGATTCCACCTACAATTCATCACCTTCGCTTTCTTTGCTGGGATTATAGACTGTATGACTGCTGTCACCACCCAAGCGCAGGTCCAATACGGTAAGAGCATCAGTAGTAGTTAAGTACGATACATACTGACAACCACCTCAAGGCTTCTCGCAGAACGTCGCGGGCATTGCTCTGGCGCTTCTGGTCTTTGTTGGCATCGCCGTTGCCTTGGTCATCTCTCCCATCCTCGACAGGACCAAAGCACATCTGCCCGCACTCAAAATCATCGTGTGCTGTATCTCTCTGACATATACAGCGCTGCCATTCATCCCACAGACACATTCGAAGGCAGCAGTATGTCTTATATACGCACTCATCGGTGCCGCCACGCTCGCGGTACAACCCTGTTTGCTTGAGTTGCAGGCATCGTGGACCCATCCGGTCTCGCCAGAGTCCTCGAGCTTCATCTGCTGGAGTGGAGCTAAAGTGGTGACTGCTGTCTTCACCATCATCGTGGGACAACAGCTACCTCTGGACTCGGCGCAAGCAGGGCAGCCGATAGGCTCGCTGTACTATGGGTTTATCTTCCTGCCGGCCACGTGCTGGGTAGCTGTGGTTCCGACAATGTTCATAGGATGGTGGAGGTTCAAGAGGACGCCTGCCTCGGTGGTGAAAGGCAATCTTGAATGATAGTGTGGTGCCTCTTTGACACACGGTCACGATCACTGGGAGTCACGGCTAGATCGCAGGTGTTCGAGGGTAGCATGGGGTATTTGGAACTCTTGATCACTTCGGGTAGACTTTGACGATGCGATATTACCAGATCTTCTCGTGTTTCATTCTGCCAGCAATAAGGGACTTTCGTACTTTGGTAATCACTAGAATGGTGTGTACACGTACGGTAGGCGATTACCTATCCTGCAACGTTCACGTGTCAGATTCGTGACAGCGCACGTGCCACAAACGGAACGACCACTTCAACCTCCAAATCTCACGTAAGTACATGTCGTTGACCCACCACTGTCAGTTTGAGGCTTGCAAAACAGTATGGCCAGTATCAAACTACCTATCTCACGGAAACGCATGTCAAGATGAAGCCCAGACGAGGTCGGGGCTGGAGCGCTGCTCAACAACCTGAGCGATTCTAAAGCCGAGTAGACGACTACGTACATCTGGTCGCGGATCCTTGATCAAAAAAGACAGACGCTCGTCCGCGGAAGCATTGAGAACACCACATATTGATGAGATCTGTATTATTCTCGGCCTATCGTACTACCAAACATTGCACTTAGCGGCCCAATACCTACACTCCTATGAGGACCTGCAATGCCTGGCCACCTCTGGAACGGACGGACCTCGAAAACTATCACCGTCAGCCTTCTTGTTGGATCTGCACTTGTACTAGCGCTGTTCTCTGCACATACCCTCTACACATCAAAGGAGGCACAGGTCGCATTGCTTGGGACGCAACATACGGTCCAAGACCCACATATCAACTATGCGTCGCCCCGGAAATCAGAAGAGGCATCTATGCCTGCCTTCTGCGATGTCTTCGATGTCAGCAAGATCGCTATCTCCATTAAAACCGGGGCCACGGAAGCTCGAAATAAGATACCGACACAGCTTACGACGTTCCTGCGATGCATTCCTGATCCCATGATATTCTCAGACCTCCAACAGCGTATAGGCTCTCATGATTTGGAGGATGTATTATCCGGTTATCCTCGGACCCAAGGAAATGCAGACTTCAATCTCTATCGTACGCAACAGCAATATGCTGAGCAGGGCCGTGAGACCGAGCTCGCCCGTCTTGACAAGATACCAATTCCCTTCGAAGACTGGCGTACTGCCGGCAAGAACGCCGCCTGGGCATTGGACAAGTATAAGTTTCTGCCCATGATCAAGCGGGCTTGGGATCGTCAGCCTGGGAAAGAGTGGTATATCTTCATCGAGGCCGACACATATGTCTCTATCAGTAACCTACTCCGCTTTCTGGACACGCAGGATTGTAAGCAAAGGCTCTACTTCGGCAATGGAGTGCGCATGTTCGAGCACAACACTCCTCTGGACTTCGCCCACGGTGGCAGTGGCTTCATCTTGTCTGGAGCCACGGTCGAAGCTTTTGCTCAGGCATGTCACAATATCACCCACAAGTTCACCCCCGCACGGATTTCGGAGTGGTGGTATGGTGATTTCGTGGTCGCAGATGCTCTAGACGAGGAGCTTAACATACAGGTGACCGACATCACGCCAATGATCAATGCAGATGAGCCGGCAATGCTTCCGTTCGATCGAAGTACATGGTGCAGACCAGTAATTACTCTTCACCACCTTCATCCGAGGCAGTTCGATGACATGTATAAGTTCCAGAAGTCTCGCAACTTCTCGGAGTTACTGTTCCGGGATGTCTACGCTGCGACCTACAAGAACGGCCTACCACTCATGGGAGACCTGTGGGACAATGCCTCGGACGATAGGAGGTACAACCTTGACATCCGACCAAATGACTTGACGCGCATCGACGCAGGCTCAGACGACGAAGAGCTGCGTGATCCTCACAACTCCTACAAGGCATGTGAGGCTGCTTGCGATCAGAATGGACATTGCTTCCAGTTCTCCTACCTTGTTAGAATGAAGCAGAGAGACGATGGAGGTCTGGAAGCGACTCCAGAGTGCCATCTGAGCCGAGTGTTCAGGTTTGGAAAAGAGGTCCACCCGGACGCTCACGCCCCGGGTACACAGTGGACCAGCGGATGGCGAACGGACAGAATCAGGAAGTTCATCGAGGAGAACCAAGAGTGTACCGACCTTAACTTTGGGTTGAGCTGAGGGTCTGAGGACGCCTCTGGGTTTCCTGATATTCCACAACACTATCAAGGAATTTGGCCTCTATCTATCAGGCTTCTGGCGATCCAAGCGGCGGACGAAAGACTTGGCCGTCATCCAGTGCTTGGATTTTCCGCTGAGAAGCCTATACCTCTCGATCGATTGAGCGTTCTCGTACTAGACCGTATGCCATTATGGTATCGGTCTCGCAAGACATGGCGGTGCCGACTGAACTGAATCGTGAGTTGCGTCGATCAGGCAGGGACTGCATGCAGAGCTGGTTTACCGTTGCTGCCTAGCACTTCAACTACTCCGCGTAGCGATCTCCCCACATCCGGTAAAAACGTGGTGTTTGGGCTGCTGCCTCTTCTAATGCTTCACGGGCGCCCGATCGGGAAGGTCGGGAAACGCGGCTGCCGATATCAACTAGAGAAATCAATCCTGCCGAACAATTGTGGGGTGCTTGATAATAAGTTGGTTGTCAACTCAAGGCATCACTCTTTGATCGTATATCTCGTCGTTCTCGTTGACAAAGCCAAAGCCCTTCCGATCCCTTGGAACATCGCCAAGTCTGGGTTATGTCTTCACCAAACAAATCAGATGCCGTTAATAACGACACCAAAAGTGGAATGAAAAAACCACTCAGCCTCTCCCAATTCGCAACAGATCTAACACCACAACAAGAATTCGAACGAACAGCCAGCTACACAAAAGACCCGACAGCGTACTTGCAAAAGATCCTTGGCTCAGAAACATTTGACAAACGAAAAGTCCTGCTATGCCTTCCCGAGAAGATCGACAAAGATATCTACGGCGGCGGCGAGCATAAGGCCCATTTTCAACAACACGTCGCAAAGCTACTCGGCAAAGATCATGGCCTGTTCTTCATCACTGGTGTGCAAGCTCAACTCGCGGCGATGGAAGTGCATTGCGACCGGGCAGGCAACAACCGGGTGGCCTGGCACATCACTTCCCATTTGGAGTCGTTTGAGGAGAACGCGTACGATGTCCTCTATGGCCTGGAACGAAGGCTACTCGGTAATGATGAAAACGAAAACCCAACTGTCGAAGAGATCAAAGAAGTGCTTTCGCTGTCTGAGGATCAACGACCAGCCGCCATGGTTCTGGAGATTCCGAGTCGAGAGCTAGGTTGCAAGACGTACTCTTTCGCTGATCTGGAGGCCATATCATCTGCTTGCAGAGAGGCTGGTGTGAAGTTGCACTGCGATGGTGCCCGGATATGGGAGATCGAGCCGTACTACCAGGAGACTGCCGGCAAGACTTTCGCGGACATCGGCAAGCTTTTCGACACAGTATATGTCAGCTTCTACAAAGGTCTAAGAGGCCCCGCGGGCGCCATGTTAGTCTGCAACGACGACTCCTTCATCTCGGAGGCGAAGAAGTGGCAACGGCGTGCCGGCGGGACCGCCTTTACGCTCTTCTACGAGGTCATCGATTGCGAGCGAGGGTACAATGAGAACATCGGAACATTCGATGCGAAGTGGAAGAAGATGACCGAGATTGTTGATGCCATCATACCTGCCACGGCAAGCTATAAATCCAGAAACGGCAACCCAATAATAAGCTTCCTGCCCGAGAAGCCGACATGTTGCCAGATCCGCACTATCTTCCAAGGATATACCGCCGATGAGTTGGTCTCCGCGAGGGACAGAGTGGTCGAGAAGTCCAATGTGATGGTGTTTGACCGGCTGTGGCCGAAGAAGCCGCTCGATGACGACGAGCGGAGGCAGAGTAGAGAGTGGATGGTTGTGCAAGCGCTGCTTGAAACTGAGACGAAGGTGTTTGTGGATGCGTACGTGGCGTTGTGCGAGGAGCTTGTCGCTGGTGGGAGATAGTAGCGTTGGCATCGAACGCAGTTGATAGTTCTGTCTCGCTCTCACGTAATGCTTGCCACCACGATGCTGGCATCGGTCCCTCGCGATGGTCCTTCGATGTCTTGCGAGGGTGGCTTAGGAAGCGCTGCTGCCGAGTAGTAGCATTCTGTGGATGAAGTGCAATCAAACGTTTGACAATCGCGGTTGACCAGTGCCGTGCCGTGCGAATGTTCCTGAAGCCGGTGTCGAGAACGTCGAACCACCGTGAAGCTGTATGTAGAAGCAGAAAATATGATTCTGAATCCGGTCCAACTTCATTACCTAATTTTCCCAATTCGCTTCTTGGCCACATCAATCTTGCCTTGCACCCGATCTGTATCATTCTCAAGCAACCCAAGCATCTCGTTCTGGATGGTGAGCTCCTCGTTGACCATGATACCCATATCCTTGAGCTTCGCAACGGTCTTCCCGAGAGACATGACATCTTCCTCCTGATCTTCCATAATCTGGGTCTGAAGCTGTAACACGCCTGAATTATCTAGCTCTCGCGTCCGCTCGGTCTCCTTCAGCGGCCCACCAAGTACACGTCCGCTAGGTTTTGCAGCAGCGGTACCCTTCCACAGCCCGTCTTTGTCGCCGGATGTTGCCACTGCGCCTGTCTGAACTGCACTTGTAACGTTGCTGCTCTTCGTAACCATGCTCCGCAGCACCGCCTCCAAGCCCTCAACTTCTTTCTTGGCTGCTCCAAGCAGATCCCGCCGTCGTCTGAGTTCCCCATCCCCAAGTCTCTTACTGCCGCCCCATCCTGCATCATCGCCCTTGCTAGCGCTCGCAATACTCTTCAGCCCATCGTCCAGCTGTGTGATAGCCGCTGCCGCCCGTACAAGACCACCCTTCGCCTCCGCGGAAGCCGAATGCTGTGCCTGCGCCGTGGTAGCAGCTTCCCTCTGCTTCAGCAGCTGCCTCGCAGACTGTATCTGATCCTTCAGCTCCCGATGCGCATCCAGCCACTCGTTGGGGTCCTTGATGCCACCTGCGCTCTCCCGCCGCTTCGAGCTCGAGATGGTGCCGTTGGTATTGCTCGAGGCAGTCCCGCTTGGCAGGTTCAGGAACGAACGCCAGGCGCTACTACTCCGCCACCGGGCATCATCAGACTCCACGATGCATTTCACGTACTTCTCGAGCGCTTGTCGACGCTCTTCGGTTAATGCTTCACTGTTGACAGTGCGCCGGAACCAAGATTTCGCGGGTATTGATGCCGGAGGTGCCTGGCCAGCTTGGGAGACGAGTTGCTCGTTGAGGTTACCGAAGTCGGTGTACCGCTTGCCGATCTCGTGTTTTCGTAGTGGTAGTTGTAGGACAATGTGGTACAAGGTATACGCTTTGCCGTAGCTAGGCGTGGCTGTCGAAGCGTTCGGTATCGAGATCTCCAGGGCCGGCGCCATGTTGGAGTGTTACTGCATGTGTTCGGCGAAGGTTTGGTCGGTCGATATGAGTGTTGTGGAGTCGTGCAGGGTTGTGTTGGGCAAGCAACCACGCGCAGCGCCAAACCTTCACCTGACAGGGCGCTAGGGCCTTTTCGTACGTCATCGCCACGTGCACCGACCCTTTGTTCAGACTTCACCTGCACCTTGCGGATCGTCTCGACATTGTTTCTTCATCCATACTTCAACCCTACATGGTTGCCTACTACTAGCAATGGCAGTCAGATTGCCGAATACAGCGCACCTCAGGTGGGTCGGTGGCTGCGGAGAATAAGCGGCGGAGGCCGATTGCCTTGGTTCGATAGATTTCTTCATCTTCTGCTCTATACGCCTTTCCGTATCTTCCCATTCAATCTCAAGCCCCGACGAGACCTCATCTGGTACGTTATTTTTACACGCGACTTTCCATACTGCCGCCAGGCCTATAACCAATATGTCCGCGAAAGACGAAGGATATCAGATCGCACTCCAGGAAGCAAAGATAGGCCAAGCCGAAGGCGGCTTGCCTGTGGGTGCATGCATTGTTAGTAAGGATGGGAAGATATTGGGCCGTGGACGGAACTCGAGGTACCGCTGCAACTACGTCTATTCCCGGGGCACCTTGAGCTAACGGGGTGAAGGCAACAAAGTGGAAGCCCCATCCTGCATGTAAGTTAAGCATATATCTAGCTCGACCCACGACTCTTGACTTCAGACTGCCGACACGAGCTATGCGGCCGTATCGTGGCTGATGGTACCTTACAGGCGGAAACAGCAGCCTTCGATGCCGAGAGAGGACTACCGACATCCGCGTTCCACGGCGCCACACTGTATACGACCATGTCGCCATGCTGGATGTGTACCGGAGCTTCAGTTTGGTTCCAAGTCGGCAGAGTTGTGATTGGAGACAGTACGACCTACACTGGACCGGAGAACATTCTACGCGACAACGGCATCGAAGTGGTTGTTCTCAACACGGAGGAGTGTATCAGCATTTCTAAGAAGTTCATCGAGAACTCGCCAGAGAAGTGGACGGATACTGTGCGGGAGAAGTCGTAGCGGCTTGCTGTAGGCACGTGTGTTCTCCGCAAGGCGTCTTAAGCTCTATCCGGTACCGAAGCCATGTACATTGCATGTCCTCTTCTCACCGATCTTCTCCGTCGTTAGCTCTACACAAATCAGACGTTCTGGCCTCTTCGCCAGACTGCTATATCGTCGTGGCGTTCCCGATTACTATGCCGCATGCGCCAAGCCGACCTGCAGACGCCACAACCTCGACCACCTTGAGTGTTTAGTCGTCACGTGCGGGTCATTTGCCAGGCTCGGGCGGACTCGGCATTTCTGATCACTCAGCATCGCCGCTTTCTCCATATGAAGGCAACGACCGCACATTGTGGCTGGATCGAATTCTCTGCTCCGTCATTGTACATGTTGAAACTGTCGAGAACGAGCGAGCGAACCACACTAATCGCGAATGTTTGCATTCGATGTCGATACGCTGACACTGATTATTATTCGGATGAGAGGCGGTACCGCCTTAAGTCGACTCGCCCGGTACGCTCTGGCCAGGAACATGGTATCGCTGACTGGTCTCGATGCTATGGCTAAGACGAGTACCTTGCAGCAGGAAAGCGGCATTGAACCCTCAACGGCCCAAGAAAATGAGGATTTCTCATCCACCACTTTCTCCGGAGGTATGACAGTCGGATAGATAAAGGCCGCCTCCTCGCTACGTATGTCATGCACGCCACTGAGCATCCCAAGTGAAACCTGGAAAGAGGCGACCTTCTGCTGTTCATCTATCAAAATCTATACGTTCGGTGAGTGTTATTCTGGGAGACGGATCTTGATCGGGTGTCCGACTGTCGCTGACTACGCATGCTCAGATTGAGGAAAGAAGGTTAAAATGCCGGTGGCGGAAACCTGCAGACTATATAGACTCTGCAGCGCTTGTGCCGCGTAACAAGGGCCCTCGGTGTCTCTAGGATAGTGTGAGCTCCCCCCTAACCCTAGCAGTCAATAGCCTGTAAGTCCAATCGACATACCCACGGACCGCGCTTGCAGGACCCAAGAAGGAAGGAATAGACTGTGATTACACAGACTTACCAATACCGCGGACCCTCAAGCTTTTGGTGGCCTGATCGCTTCACAATTTCGACCGGACAGAGAAGGATCATGGGTCGTCAGCCTTCTGACACCGGCGAACCAGCCCCGGCGAAAACGAGGAGGTCAAAGAATGGGTGCAACGAGTGTAGACGCCTCCATCGGCGATGTGATGAGGGCAAGCCGGAGTGCCAGAATTGCAGGGATGCCGGAAAGAGCTGCAGCTACAACCGAACTTTGTCGTGGGGCGGGAGGCCGTTTGGTAAGAGCCCGTTTCGCGCAGCTCTGGAGGGAGGCGTAGGCGAGATCGAGACGGGTTCATCCATCCAGGCTTCTGGTATGACTATGTTCGCAAGGTTGTTGTACGGATGGCTGGCTAATGCTGAGGCAGCAAAGTCCTTCGTTTATGGCCAGATCTCTTCCTCGGAAGGCACACCTCGGTCTCTGCTTAAGAGAACTCGCAGTGTACCGTCAGCGACCTTGATCGACTCAGTTCGTCGACCGTCATGGCCAACATCGTCAGGGACGTCTTCTCCGCTCGCATATATTCCATGGCTGTCGGAGCACCATCGGATGCTGTTCGATCATTTTACCAATGCCACGATCGGCATCTTTCACGACAATCCGGCGATACAGCTCGAGATCAAGTCAATCATGGTTCCGATGGCAGCAGACACAAACCATGGCTTTAGTCTGCTGGCATCCATCTTGAGCTTGGCGTCGACGCATAGAATGATTCTTGGGTTCGCCCAAGATCAAGCGGAGATCGAATATTGGCGAGACATGAGCATCGGACACCTTCGACGGCCTGGGATCCAAGAGTAAGCTCCATTATGACGACTTGCTGAGGATGGAAGCTTACAGTCGATCAGGGATGGCTCTACCGACAATGTCTTCGCAGCGACCGCGCTGATACTCTGCATCCGCGATGCCATCTCGGGCGGCGGAAGACCACTTAGCTGGCGACTACACCTCCAAGGCGCGTCGACAACCCTGCGAAAGACCAACATATTCATGTCTCCCATCGCGCAGGAGACACGCGCCGTGCTTAGAAAACTAGCCATATCGATCCAGTTTCGGAGCTTACTGCCCTTGTCAGCGACAGCTGGGCTCGACAAGATGCAGCACGAGACGACTGTCGCGGCGTTTGGGATGTCGGAAGCACTGGTTGAGGTCCTCAAAGACATAAGAAAGCTGCGGCTGGAAAGACTTGCGCTGCAGGCGTTCGAGTCCAATTCTGGCACTGGCAACATGGGTCCGCTATGGGCGGCGCTGAGAGGTCGTTGTGTCGATATTGTGGTGAGAGCCGACTCCCTCGTTGATGGTGACGTCGCTATAGACGAAGGGATGCGGGCCACCAATGCGCTATACGGCCGTGCTGCTGTGCTCCAAGTCTACTCTGGCGTCCTGCAGCTGGATGTCAACAACTGCGGTGTGCGGAGCTCGGTGGAGGCTGCTGTGAAACTCCTACGTGCAGTGACGGAGGATATCAGTGCAAAGCTGAGCGTGATGCTGATCTTCCCAGTCTTTACCATCGGATGTCTGGTGACCGAAGAAGAGGACAAAGCTCTGGTCATCTGGCTGTTGACTCGTATTGCCGCAGAGCACGGAAAAGCAAATGCGACGCTTGCGTGCGACGTACTGCAAGAGCTGTGGGGACGCGAGGCCCGTTCGTATGGCGTAGCAGAGACGAGGGATCTCGAGGAGTGGACCAGTAGGTCTTCCGCCCCTGATACAGCACCTGACTCTTCGCTAATTCATTGCAGCTGCAAAGGGGTGGGACCTGTCCTTGTGGTAGCGAGTCTGGGGCCGAAGATTCGTCCGCATGCGATCTGCATATGCTAAAAGATCCATAGAAGGGTAAGAGGCGAGACTGAACGAGGCAAAGATGCGATGCATGATGATGGTACATACCATGCGCGTATCGAAAGCAAAAAACTGGATCCGTGAGATACGTAAAAGAAAACGGTATCCGACGAGATCGTCTGGAGAGTGTCTGGAAGTTCTAATCACGGGATGTTTCTCGCTTTGTCAATGGAATCAGCCCATGGCAATGGTCAACTTATGCTGAACACGCCCTCGATTATCTGGGCAGAGGATCATACACCATTTCGTCCATGTTTTTCCTTTTATGGGCCAGATGTCTGGTTCCACCGACTCCTCGCCCCAGAATGCTCTTCCGACGAAGGGGCCAAGAGTAATAATCATGTGATAGGATGCGATGCCATATGATCCGAAAGACGCAAGCTTCCGAAGTGTGAGATTTAATATAAGAAACCTATGTTGATGGCAGAGTTGGTGTTCAATCTTGATGCCCACAATTCATGTCGCTGGACCTCCTGTACTTCCGTCAGTGGTCGCCGCGGGAGGTCGAGAAGACGCTTCAATGCGAGTCCGACGTTCTCGTCACGAAGGCAGCGCTCCGGATCGGCCTTGAACAGTATCGAGATTCATGCGGTAGAATATACGGCGCACGTGGCAAGTGCGAAAGTATAATGTAGTTTTTAGGAGCGACGTTTAGGTTAGGGAACAAGCATTTCGATCTATTTTGAACTTCCGGCCTAACTCTAATCGGACCCTTCCGACATTCACCAGCTACCGGTATCTTCTCAATGACTTCTAATGACTTCGACTCTCGTACGGAGGTAGTTATCCGGAACAGCAGAATCGCGACGGAACGGGCAAACCAATGCGTCCTCGCATGACTGTGTCGCGACCTCCACGGCCGGTACTCAGTGTCGCATCATGTTCTTCTAAGATCAGGCGATGACTAGCTTCGCGTCCACGGTCGATGTCGGGCGTGCCATTGTTCTCCTGAGCGAAACGGCGCGGCAAAAACTACTCCGTATAGAAGTGACAATGGAGGAACACTTGTCAATTAAGGTCGCCTCCAATACCGAAGCGCTGACTCCGCCTCGTTCTGTACTATTTGCAACACATCTCAGGAACGCCACTTTCGCTTAATACGGACAACGACCACTTCCAACGTCTGTGCCTTTGCGGCGACGGCGCGAACCCGCTACCCTGCGAGCCAGAACTGACCATCCGTAGCGCAGGATGCCGCTAGGACCGCTCAGCAGGATCTTGTATCTGTACCCTGGAATGCCTCACCTCATCGCTCACGCTGCCGCAGTTCCTCAAACTCCTTCTGTCTGCACTCTCTTCATGTTGGAAGGCTGTATCTGCTCGTTTCGTACGAGCCACTACGTGCCGCATTGAAACACTGGTCGAAGTGGCATGAGACGACTATGAGTACTGACAAGCTGCCCGCCTGATGTTATCGCTGCAGCCGCTCGAGACTACTTCACACTTACAGGCGCCTTCGTTGCTTGATTCAGCTTTTCTGGATTGCCTGACGGATTCCCATATGCTTCCGGAAGCCGACCAACCGCTTCAAGATATGCTATCGGACACTGCATCGCTTTCTATAATATATTCACGAATCACGACGTTACCTGAGAAAGGCCAATCATACTCTTCATATGGACTACAGCAGATCTCTTCAGATGAACTTTGTTAGTCGTCATCGACTACAAAACAGCCAAAGCAGTCCCGCTCTCCATCAGCTTCAAACGCCAGGTAGAAGAGGACAGCAGCCTTACAGCAGCCCTCTACCCCAGACTCAATGGTCCGAAATACCGAGCCCATATCTCCCACGAGGGCTGATCGACTCGGAAGAACGTTATCATCAACATGGTCAACGGTACGCTCGACCACAAGCAACTCATCCGCCGGCGAGAATACATGAGCGATATCTAGAGCAGACTCCACCCAAACGGAAAAGACGAGTCCGTGGATTTCGGGATCTCCTTCAACCGCAGGGTCTTGAAGAAGGGCCAGGCACAGCAGTCGACGTTTCCATGCTGTATCCGCAGATGAACCCATATACCAACAGCAACCGGCAAAGCTCCCACAGCACCCACAGCGCGCCGGAAGAGCTCGAGCGGTACCACAACAGGACTGTCAGTCAGAACAGCGCACCTGGGTATCTCGATCCGTCTTCACATAGCGATTTCGCGCCACCCATGAACGCACCGCGATCACCGACCTATCCACCAGCAGGGCGGCGAAGGATGCACAGCGCGACAGGCCTCGGAGATGCGGCGTTTGCAGATGAAGCAGAATACCGCCTTTTTGTCGAAGCAACAGCAGGGTTGGGACCTGAGCAATCCTTTCGGCCATTCGACCCTGTGTCCCAGTTCCCAGTCTCGCCGCTATCACCCTCACCGCGCCGGACACAATCCGAGCGCATCTCGACGATCGGCCCAGCATCTCCAAGGGATATTGTATCACCTCTCAGCGAAACGCCCACAACACGCTTCGCTTTGCAGCATCTGGCGCAAATGCCACACGGCTCAACACACCCTTCGCTTGAGCCACTGCAGACAACGCATTCAGCCGTCGACATGTGGCTACAACCTCCGAGCGCCGAGCCTCTTGACTTCATAGATGAGCAGTTCGCGGCGCTGGATCTGGATCTGGACGATGATCATCTCAACGATGAGCTACCAGGCTATGCCGAGAGTCAAGCGCAAGCGCAACAGCACCAACGAGCGGAGGCGGCGAGGAGAGCACAGGAGCTGCAGATGCGATGGCAGATGAGTGGAGGCAGAAGAGGAGTTTGACCGCACAGCACTCATGGGACCGTGCTGTCTCTGTGCATACCCATGAGTCGGAACAGATCATTGAAGCAATATGAGAAGTGGTTGTCGTATTCATTATTGGTGCGAGCGGAGGATATACCCAATTGTAAGCGAGGTTCGTTCATGCTCATGTAAATATATTCGAAGCCTGTTCTCCGCATCTACTGGTTGGTCCGACGCGTGACGGGAAGTACGACGTTGTCAACTTTCATGCGGAGCCGGAGGAGCCTTTTCGTTCGCAAAGACGAACCGTTCGCTCCATTCGCGGAGCGATCACATAACTCTGTCTCTTACTTCCCGCCAACAGCTTGCCCTTAGTGCCAACTGTTGTCACATGATCATCAGAGATGTCAGTCCGAGTAAGTATTGACCATGAGCCTGGAAGAGTACTCCGGAGAACATAACACTCAGACATAGACTTGCTCCTCACACACTCCTTTTCTCCTAGATCTTATTGCCCCATCGAGCAAGCAAAATCACGCTCCGCTGTTACTTTCATTCACAGACAACATCATGGGGCCATCAAAGGACATCTACACTCTCGCCCGCGAGCCCACCGAGACAGAACGGTAGGCCTCGTTCCCTTCCATACATCAAATGTACATGTCTGACCTATCTCAGTCTCAACGCCCAGCACAAGCAACTAATCTCCTGCATCGGCTACACTCTGCACCCTTCCATCGTCGCAACTCTCCCCACCGCTCCCAAGGTTGCCGAGCTCGCCACAGGCACCGGCGCCTTCATCATCGATCTCGCAAAGGAGCTCTCGCCAGATGCTCAGCTTGACGGAACCGACTATTCGGACGCTGCGCTCCCGTGCCAGGGCCAGCTACCGTCGAACGTCCGTTTAGGCGTGGCGGACGCCAAACAGGCACCTCCGGAAGAGTCGACGGGCAAGTACGATGTGGTCTGTATCCGCTACATCAACCCGGCGATGATGCCAGAGGACTGGGCGAAAGTGGCTGCGCACGCTGCTGCGTTGCTCAAACCCGGTGGCGCGCTGCAATTCGCTGGAATGGGTAGGTCCGAATCTCACTTCACATGAACCTCGTTAGCATCTCCCGGGTCTCGTCTTAATCAAGCGAACAGATCGAAGGTGATTTCACCCAAGTCAAAACCGTCCTCGGCGAGCACCCAGGTGCCTTCACCGCCGTGACTGAACGCGCCGGGCGCCTCGGACTGGCCTCGCTCCCGCACGCCAGCTGGTTCGTCTCGAACCTTTTCTCTGTGCTCGTGGAGGCAGGGTTCCGGGACATGAGACGTGAAGTCACGACCCAGGACCGCGAGCCTGGGAGCCGGTCTGTGTTCACAAAGATGAGTGCGGGAGCGATATATGCGCTGTTGAGGCAACAGTATCTGTCTAAAGCTGAGAGAGCGCTGGGGGAGGAGGAGGTGGAGGAGATGAGGAGAGGGATGGATGAGGAGGCGAGGAAGGGGATGTATATGAGATGCGATCTGCATCAGTTCGTTGCTTGGAAGAAGGGATAAGTGGAGGTGGTTTGAGGACGTCTTCGAGCGATGGTGTATGTTCTCTGTCAAGGTATGGCTGACGGTGACACTGCAGTCTGCAGTCGTTGATCTGGCCAGAAGTGCTTCGTTCACTGTCTCGAAACGAGACGCTCCTTCTTCGGTCGTTTTTGACCGTTCTCCGCAAGCTTCGCAGGAGACGTACCACTACAATTACCGGTCTAGCCATAGTTAGGTTGTTAACATCTTCGAGCAGCGTGTAGATCGTGTTTGTGCACGTGCGAACGTGTAAATGTGATGTCATGGTGCGTTTCCACCACGTCGTCGACGCGACTTCAGAACTCCTGTTTCTATATGCATTAATACTCACGCAACCTCAGAATCCCATTCCAATATGATTTCGAAGGACGAGAAGAGCGCGATACACGCCATCTTCCGTTACACTGTTCAAGATATCGACAGCCGTGTCATCCGCGCGATTGGTACACATCTCAAGCCTCCCGCCACCTCCGTGCCGTCTACTTACAGATCTCGACAGACAATGCGGATGAAAGCACAAGACAAGTCCTTGTCGACCTGTGCTCCATCATCGCTCATGGCCACGGTGCTCCATCATCGCTCACGGCCACGGTGAGAGCAATGCATTCGGAAAGTTAGACAGCTTTCACACCGCGCTGAACATGCCTATCGACAAGCAGTTCGAGCTTCCGCCATCGATCAAGCGGAAGCACGACGACTTCTGCTACAATGACGGCGGTGATCCATCGAAGAACGGCCCGGCTGGCGTTCACCCACCTAAGACCAAAGCAGCGAAGACTCAGCGCGTAAAAATGTCCGGTTCCGACTTGCCAATGCGTACAGATGCATTGAAGCAGCAAGACGACTACATGCACCAGTACCATCAGGGCAAGTCCACCATGGAGCTATCTGGCATGGGTTGCGGGACTTGCTCTCTCGGTGTTCACGATCTCCCTTTCCGCTTGGATGGAATATCCTTCATAAGGCAAACGCACTGAACAGCCACGACTACATCCATTGGGAGTGCCGTTAGAGCTTGGTGGTATGCCAATACTACAGCAACGCCGCCGACGTATAGATGTGAGCCCCATTGACACAGCATATTGCAGACTGTTCAGGTTGTCCCATGTAGGTAAGCTCACGTTCAGATTCGTACTTCGACAGCCAACCCACTTGACACGTCGCGCGATACACGTTCCTCGACCCAGACATGCACCACGGCAGTGTGGTCGCATACATATGAGGTCCGTGCGATCGTGCATGTTGACGTTTGCTTTCAATTTGCCTCACCTCATCCTAATCAACTTCACTTCGCCATGATCTGAGGTCCGTGAACAACAACACATCAACATCAGAACGCAGCTTCACACGATGGAGACCTTACCGACCATGCCTGCCGCTGACAACTCCAACCTCGAGACAGCGACAGCACAACTCGCAATCTCTCCTCCAATGATCAACTTCCCCCTTCCGCGCGAGCTCAGGGACATGATTTACGGCCTTCTCCTCAACGCCGACAAAGTGCAAGACGCTCCGTACCACACCCGCCACCGCGCAGAGCTCGCCCGCAACAAGCGTGTAGCGCACACCTACCGCTTCCATACCAACGTCCTCCAACTCAACAAGACCATCTCAGCCGAGGCGCATGAGGAGCTGTTCCGATCGCAGCGCTTCATCGTTGTCTCCTATCAGTGGCCCGGGTTCAGCGATGAGCTTCACGCCTACGACGTGCCGATCGCCTCGGAAGACCAGAAGGTAAGTACTGATGGGTGAAAGCTGAGACACTTGCTGACATTTTATTCTTCTTACCTACAGGCCATCGCGAACTTCCCGCATCACTCAGTCCGCTTGCACATCCGCCATCGTCACATCTCGGCCGAGAAGACGGGTTGCAAGGTTCCCAGCTTCCTCATTCTCCTTCGCGACATCGACATCCTCTGCCGAGCGGTTCGCTGGCTATGCCTCAGGGCACCCGCGCTCGGGTATCTCATCATCAAACAGCCCGGCTCTGCGTTTGACGACTTCCAGCTCTTCTCGCACACGACCCTGAAGAAGACGTACTGCACCATGATCACCTTCCGCTCCGTACCTTATGTACCCTTGAGCGACACCCTAGAGGCTACTCTGTCACGCGCTCTCCAGCATCTGCGCATCCCGGGACAAAAAGTCATGGTGAACGGTCACACTCTCCCAAAAACTGCCCAATTACTCCAGTCCACCATGGGTGGCTCGATTCTCTTCGCCACAGCGCTAGCCTGGGATACGCTAGACATGGCCCGCGCTCTGATGTCGACCGCGCAGCATCTCGTCCACACAGGTGATTTCGACAGAGCCACGCAGCGCTACTGTGCCGTCGCCGAGCACTCCCGCAAAGGTCTCATGTTTTGCAGCCCGGACTTTGTCTTCAGCTCCGATGCCGTAATCCCGACCGTACTGGCGTGCCGGACGTCGATCGAAGCGGCTGCGGCCCTGGGGTTCCGGAGAATGAAGGCGCTTGATGTGGCCGGAACGAAGGAAGCGGAGAGCTTCGCGCACAATGCGAGCGCATTCATGAACGAGTTTGAGGAGAGACAAACGATCCTTGGGTACGAGGGACGACCGAGGGCGTTCTGGTATATGGTCTCTCCAGCATACCATATGAAGCTCTTGACTGAGCTTGCGGAGGGTGAGGACCTTGAGACGATTGTCGAGAGGTTCAAGATGCTGCAGGAGGCGAGACCGGAATCGAAGCATGTTGCGCACGATCATCGTTTGGTGCAGGACTTGCTGCTTGGGAACGTCGAGAAGCCGCAGGGTGGGAGCATCTTATCGCTTACCAGCGCTTGCGTCCTGCCTGTCCAGGAGTTCGGTTTTGATGTAGGTGGGCATGACCGGCCGCGGATGAGTGGGTGGATTGTGGAGGACCAGATGAAAGGGCTGAAGAGGATGCACAGTAAGGAGATGAAAGGGTTGTTAGGACCGGCAGCGATTGCCAAGGCTTATGTTGGTCTGGACCCCTGGGGTACAGAGTAGTATACTGACGATCACGAGAACGTACCTGACAGTGATGATGTCGAAGTTCAGGCGTGCCTGATATCTGGCGTGTCTCATTCGTGCATGTGAAGCAAGTGTCACGTTGTCGCGGGCGCTTAGACTTGCCCTGATCCCTGTCTTGTGCGGCGCGGCATCTCGGAAGGGGCTTTAAGGTTGATTTTGGCGGGCGGGCTACTAGCCTTATTACCAAATCCACACGCAGACCAGACCAGCCCACGCACCTCCACCAACACACACGCACACAATAGGAGCTCGCATTGCTCCGGCAAAGCGACGACATCCACCCGTTCGACTTGAAGAGCGAGCGCAAGGAATAATCAACCACCAAATCTTCACCCACCACACTGCTCCTCGCCGCGGGGAAGGAGGCCTCGTCAGTGTCTGTACCTGCTGCACCCGCCACAACATCCACCACATCACACCACCACCTACAACACCGCGACACACTACCACAACGCATCACCACCGCACATAGCGCCCACGATGGCGCGCTCACGCCGGATGCAGCGCATGTCCAGCGGCTCCAACTCATCCTCATCCTCGTCCACCTCCCCCGAGCGCGGCGCGGACGATGACAATGACTCCTTCATGCTGCAGGCCAACGACTCCCAGTCTTCTTTGGGCATGGACCTGTCACCTGACATGACCGACGAGTTCGCGCGGAGGGAGTACGAAGAGAGATGTCGCGTGTCGCCGGTGCACCGCTTGCCCGCCGAGCTGTTGATCAGCATCTTCTCTCGCCTGACCGCAAACAGCGACCTGCAGTCGTGCCTCTTGGTCTCGAGAGAATGGGCGCGGAACAGTGTGGGGCTACTCTGGCACCGGCCGGCGATGAGCAAGTGGGACTGCATACACAATGTCGTGCAGTCGATCCGGAAAGCGGATAAGTTCTTCACATATCAGGATCTGGTCAAGCGGCTCAACATGTCTACCTTGGCAAATTCCGTCAGCGACGGGACGCTGGTGGGCATGACGGAGTGCAAGCGTATCGAGCGCTTGACATTGACCAACTGCACCAAACTCACGGATCTGAGTCTACAGCCACTCGTGCACGGCAACCGAAGCCTGCTCGCACTGGATGTCACGGGCCTGGATCAGCTTACAGACCGGACGATGTTGACAGTTGCAGACCACTGCCTCCGTCTTCAAGGTCTGAACGTGACAGGCTGCAAGAAGCTCACCGACGTCTCCATTGCTGCTGTGGCCAAGAACTGCCGGCACCTGAAGAGGCTCAAATTCAACAATTGCCTCCAACTCACCGATGCGTCCATCCTGACTGTCGCGGACCACAGCACACACCTCCTCGAAATCGACCTTTATGGACTGCAAAACCTCGAAAGCCCAGCCATCACCGCCCTTCTAACCTCATGCACACACCTGCGCGAGCTGCGACTGGCTCACTGCTCCCGCATCAACGACTCAGCCTTCCTCGACATCCCACACGCACCCAGCCACCAACGCATCTTCGAAGCTCTGCGCATCCTCGACCTCACAGACTGCAACGAACTCGGCGACCGCGGCGTGGAGAAGATCATCCAGACCTGTCCACGGCTACGTAACCTGATCCTGGCCAAGTGCAGAGGGATTACTGACCGAGCAGTCTTCGCCATCACGAAGCTCGGCAAGAATCTGCACTACATCCACCTCGGCCACTGTGCGCGGATCACCGACGTCTCCGTGGTGGCATTGGCGAAAGCCTGCAACCGCATCCGCTACATCGACCTGGCATGCTGCACCAACCTGACCGACGACAGCGTAACCAAGTTAGCAGGACTGCCGAAGCTCAAGCGCATAGGGCTGGTGAAGTGCTCGCAAATCACCGACCGAAGCATCTACGCACTAGCATCAGGAGAACTCAAGAACGGGCGCCGCGTACACGGCGTGAGTGTTCTTGAGCGCGTGCATCTCAGCTACTGCACGCTACTGACTCTCGATGTAAGCATCATGTCCCATGTCTCCTTCGTACCTTCCTTCCACAGTTACTAATATGTTCTTGCGCAGGGCATCCACGTACTCTTAAACAACTGCCCGAAACTCACCCACCTCTCCCTCACCGGCGTGCAAGCCTTCCTACGCGACGAGCTGCTCGCTTTCTGCAGAGAGGCGCCGCCGGAGTTTAACGACCACCAGCGCGACGTCTTCTGCGTCTTCTCCGGAAATGGCGTCGGTCGGCTGCGCGAGTTTCTGAATCAGCAGAAAGCGCACGCCGCTGCTGCTATGCAGGCCGATGGCGGTAGCCTCGCTGGCACGGAGACGAATAGCGAAACGGGCGACGGGGATGACGAAGGCGTGAGCGTGGTCCAGCTCACCGTTCAGGGCAACCATGCGCCCGGAGCGACGCCGGTGGTTCCGACGCCGGTACCGCAGCAGGGTGCGTGGCAGCACCTCACTCAACAGGGTTATGCGTTCGGGAATGCTGGAGCAGGGAGTCTGAGCCAGAGCGCACCGGCTTCGACACCGATGTTCTGGAGCAACGGGCCCGCGGGACTGGGTCTGGTGGGTGGTGCTGGAGCCCAAGGAGCGCAGCAGGTCACGGGCATGATGGGTGCGGCCATCCTGGACGATGTGGATGAAGGGGATGAAGCATTCGGGGAGGGGAGCGAGATCATGGGGGATGCCGACTAGGAGTACTGGGTGCAGATTCTTCAGCTGGACGAGCGATGATGGGATGTGTACGGCGAATGGCTGTGAGGAGTGATGTGTGCATGGGAATCGATATGGCGAGCGAGCGCGCACTGCGGTGCACGACGATGGGGGTTTCTTTATGTCTGTGACTCTGGACGGAGTGGAAAGATCGATGGGCAGCATTGTTATCAGCGGGCAGTGCTTTTTGCGTTCATGTTTAGAGATTCCCACCAAACGGCCGAACGATCGGGTTATGAGGACGGACGAAACGGAGAGGCAGGCAGACTTATTATCAACAGACTGTCTGACATGACGTCCAAGTCCACCTCAATAATAATAGTGATCGGAAGCTTTCCTCCTTCGTCGTAGAGCACTCTGTGTTAGGACGGGTGCTGGAACCGTACGGCACGGCGCTCGGTCCTCATTCCTCTGCTTGCATCGAACAGAGGCCGCCCTTGGGGCGATATGCAAACCTCGCCTAGCTTGCTGCGAGGTGGAACCTATCAGACTCCATCTTGACTCACACGTACAACGGAATTCCTGTTCACCAACGTGTTGGGGCTGACGGAGCTCATCCCATTCTCTCTGCTTGCGTCGGAGCAGTCGCCCCAAGATGGAGATATGCAGACATCCCTTAGCTTGCTGCGAGGTGAAGCCTATCAGGACTCGTCTCGAGCCCCGTCCTGACTCGTTCATACCAACGGGAGGCGTCTGAGGCGTCGAAGAAAATGGTAGCAAGTCCGAGAACCAACTGCATGTGCGGGAGAGTAGGTTGCCTACTTCATTCGTCCATCTCGTCCATCTGAATTCAATAGTATCGTTGTACACAGTTCCTGCTACAGTGCTATGCGAGATTAAAGGTGTAACTAATAATAACGATCTACACTTGGCGCGGCAGTCCGACGCAGCCGAAGCTGAAACATCCTCATCTGTCGCGGCCGTCATCTCTGACGTTTCTTACTTGCCCGGGATGGCGGGTATGGGGATCTACGACGCACGAGCGCTGTTTGGAGATGGGGTGAACTGTTTGACTACTCCTGGAGGATCGTGACGGGGTCATATGGTGTGTTTGTCCTTGTTTGAACTTGTGCATGTACTTGTACTTGCACTTCATCAAGTTCGTGGAAGACTGTTCGTCTGGATTTGTGGAGTAGCAGGACAAGTTCTACGACTCGCCCTCGCATTCAACAGATATGGGCATGTTCCAAGCGCTCCTGCTCGCGGCCTCGCTGGGGTGGAACGTGGTGGCCGCTGAGGGAGTTGCTAATGGCACTTCATCATATGGTACGTACAACATCCACCACCACCCTCAGCGACCAGCAAATCTGACTCCATCACCAGCCCCACCCAACCCAGCCAGCATATCAAGAAGCCTGAGCCTGGCCTACCCATCCGTCTCCATAGTCACACAATCAGGCGTCATCCTTTACAACCCCATCACCACAAACGCCGCCCCCACCGACCAACCCTATCCTCACCACTCCCAGCCCCATCCTGGTCCAGAACAGCCATGGCACTCACACGGCGGACCGCCAGGCCCCGGCCAACACACGGAAGGCCCACCCACGAACTGGCATACGCCTGCTCAGTCCACTCAGTCGACCCAATCCTTGTCGCCGGGAAGTTCAGGCGGTCTCTTGATAGACACAGCCCCGGCACCTACCGCGATCCGGACGTACTTCGTCAACGGAAACCCTGTCGCGCCTGGGACACCGACGGTTGTTGGAGGGACCACGTACTCGATCGCGGCATCCGGCACGTCACTGTATGTGAACGGGAAGCCGTCGGAGGCGTCGCATGCCATCATTGGTGGTGGAGCGTCGACGCGGACGACACTGGCGGCGGCGGCGAGTAGTTCTTCGACGTCGATGGAGGCGTCTACGAATGGTGCGGAGAAATGCCTTGAGAGCTCGCTGGCGGTGGTGCTTGGGGCGGTGGGTTTGGTCGTGGGATACGTTGTGTGAATGAAGTGTAGTGGAGAAGTCGCTCAAGATACCCAAGGTAAATGTTAATATGGCTGCACATAGCGCATTGTAGACGAGCGCAATAGTGCAGCGCTCATAACAATTAATCGACTATCTGCACTAATTCATCATGCAACAGCCACGATCATCGTCTCCTAAGTCTCCCCTTTGAATAGCATTTGCATAAGAAAGCCGGCGTCTCTCCATACATCAACAGCGCCTTCGCCGTCTCATGCCACGCCCTCTTATGCGATTACTCCAGGACGATATCCCAACCCAAGGAGACTTCTCATTATGCTTATGTCGGCTGCTCGACGCTTCAAAATGGCCTTCTCAGCTTTAACCTCACACGCCTTCCATCCTCCCGTGCTGGGAAGGACGACTGCAGTGCTCATTGGTGCTGAGATGGGGTAGCGGATGCAGTTGCCGTTGTTTCGTAAATTTGTTCCAGTGTTTTTTGGGTATTGAATATTTGTCCCGTTTCCTGTCCGGGATAGAATGCCGGCGAATGAAAATGCGTGAAAGATGCCCAAGTTTGCATCCAAGAGAGCGCGTGAAGCTAAGCGTCCATCTTCCCAAACATGTACTCGTCTTCGTCGAGATTTACTCGCTGCGGTGGCTCGTCGTCAGAGCTGTCGTCGTCGTCCATGTTGACGTCGTTTTGTCTTCGGTAAGACGCGAATGCGTTCGCGTATTTCTCTGGTAAAGGCGGGACGGGCGGAATGTCGTTTGACAGAATCGTCGCACGCTGGTTGGGAGTTCCGTAGCTGCAGCTCAGCAGCCCAACTGCTGCTGCAAGATCTTGCGGATCTTCGTCTCTGTAGCTCTCCGCGATCGAAGTCGCTGCCGTCAATGGGCGATTGGTACTCGACGTGCTCCAGTGTCGGTGATGGCCGAAGCCGTGCTCATTGGGAGCGCTTTCGGAGAAGACGGATGTGTAGGAACGCGAGTATGCGCTGCTGGTGTTGCTGTACCTCTTGCTGTCTCGGTAGGAAGTGTCAACCTGTGGTGGAGGTGTCGTTTCAACCGAACTGCTATCTTCGTCACGATCTGACGAGCCGGATGCGGCAGGGGATGATGAGTTGTCGCTGTCCGTAGCTGGGACACCTTCTCCAGTCATCGCGACAAGTACTGAAGCCGCCTCCAGCATTTGTACTTGCTGGTGTTTCGAGATGAGGAGTTTCGATGTTTGCTGCCATTGAGGCGTATGCTCCCATCTGTGATACCACGGTTAGATCAACGCCTAGTGTCACTGTCTTGCTGTCCTGCACTCACAGATGTTTCGTCAGGCAGCTACCATGTTTATAGGCTTTCCCGCATTGTTCGCACTTGAGATCGCCGGTAGCTGCCTTCTCCTTCTTGGTCAGACGTGTCCCATCACTCGCTCTACGCATCCTCGACTTTGTCTGGAACGATGAAAGGGACGGCCCATCTACCACAGCACTGCCCATGTCTCCCTCGGGCATTGAGACGTGTTGAGGGAGGCTGCTGGGATGACCACCATCGTTCGACGCCGCCAATGCAGCCCTCGACATCGAACTCCGTCTCTTCGCTACTCCAGAGCCTTCTGCTACGATATGCTCAACCGCGGAGTTGAGTGCGGCCTGATGGGCCGCTGGTGAAAAGGTGGAGCTTTTCCGTCTGCTGATACGATGCGTAGCACCCAATGACCCAGCCGAGGTGGTGTGCGAGTGGGTGCGACTGTATGAGCTTCGGTGAGGCAGGCTTGTAGCATTGGAGCCAACAGAGAGACGGTGTTGCGATGTTGGGCGGGCCATATCCTGATTACTAACGTCAGTAGACACACCAGTAGACAGCGTGGGCGATATGCCCAACCTTGGAAGCTGTCATGGTCTCTCGATTCGATCGTATCGAATGGGCGGAAAAAGTATCCAGCGATTTCTTTGTTTTATTCCAAGGTTGTTTCAAGTGCTCAGCCTCGCGGATCGGATTCGTCCGCGTGCTTCCAACTCGGCTGACTCGGTTCTTTCTTCAATCTGACGCGAGTATACAATGCGAAGACGAGGAAGGGAGACCGATTGCCGTTGCCGTCGGCGTCGGGGAGAGCAGCGAGGTCTCGACCACCTCTAGCTCTTTAAAGCGGGAGCACCTGGACAGTCTGGAGCAACAACCTGGCTTGGGCCCCGCACTCTGGTGCAACGCAAGCAGCGACAATCAGCGGCTGATCGACAGCGGTGCACGCGGCTATCGGCAGGGTGGTACAACTTGAATAAAATCTAGGTAGGACAGGACGTTCTCGATGGTAAAAAAAAGTGTAGTAGCCACGAGGAAGTGGGAACAAAAAACAATTGTGCGAGACGAGCAACATGAAAGGGACCGTGGGCGAGGAATCCAGTAATCTTTGCGGAGCAGCCAGACCACGCGCCTTCGCTTCGTGCACGGCCGAGGGACTAATCCACGGTATCTGCATGAAATCGTGAACGGCCGCTCCACCAATGGATCGATGTCTGGCATTCCGTGCTCGTGGCTGCGAGGACGGCAATCTGGACTATCACTCAGAGATCGGGGTGGTTTATTCTCAATATTCAACCACACTTCTCCACAGGACTCTAGAAGCCGTCAATATCAAATTACCAGGTCTCGAGCAGGTGTGCCTGATGACCTGCTATCTCATCGGACTCGGGGGCAGGGCGACTTGCCGTTCCTGAGCCTAACCGCGTTTCCCGTTAGTGGCGCTAACTTCAGCCCATGGGGGCCTCGCGACCAAAGATACCTTTGGCTTCACCTAGCCGGTATCCGACTGTGGTTCTGGACACAAAGATCAGCAGTACTCTCCTATCTGAAGTCCTCTGGTACCTGCGCTTCGGAGTATGCTCCTTCCTTCCAGAGGAAAAGACAGTGGGGGAATGGATCCGAGGTAATGGTATGTATGCCACGTTGGCGGACGCTGCATGAAAGCGAGCGTGCCCCTCATCAGCGCACATTGTGCCTGGATATTGGAACTCTTGATCCGTGCTCAGCTGCACGAGGTTGCAAGTAAAGAAGTATCGAATCGCTATCGTCCTCAACACACGTTGTCGTTATCTTTGCCATACAATAGCTAATCTGTTGCCTGCAATATTGCTTCGATTTATTAGAATTCCAATTAAGTCGCGCCTTTCGCGCAATCGCAAGGCCCCGTTTCGTCTTTCAAGCCACAAGTCGTCGCAAGTGAGGGGAAAGTCACGCTCCGATGGCGCAAGATACATGACCAGCCTGCTTCTGGGGCGCAGCCACGGCATCATCATTAGGGTTATGGATATCAGGTAAGCGATCGGAGATCGGAGAAAGCAGGATTGTTGCGCTGACGGACTCTTTCGTCCGAACGATTGCGCGCCCTCGCTGGTGGAGTATCGAATCTGAGATATCAGCCGTGGACTGTTTCGGATTTGAAGTTCGACATGTAGTCTATCTGTACGCCAACATTTTGTGGGTCATTGATATGGACGACACCACCGCACCGAGCGCACTTGCCTCTTATTATAGTGGATGTCTTGGTGGCTGCCAACGATGCTGATTGATACGATCATATCGTACTGGTCATGTCGGATGATGCCGATCTGATGATCGTCGCTCCAAGAACAGATACAGTTGCGGATCACCACAAGACAGACTAGCTTTCATGTCAGATCTATCCGCGAGCAACCCTGCCATCGGAACCGGGAGAACGCCGGCTGCTACATTCCGATTTGAATATGTGCCAAGTGGGCAGGAGAAAAGAAGCTAGCAGGTTGCTGTGGCCGGTTTGCCTGGTATCCTGAGATCGCGAGAGCCGCGCGGAGGTAGCTGTGAATCATATCAGAGTGTTGCGACGGGATGTCCTGAAGATTTCGTGCGCGGTACGCAACGAATATCGCCATCCTGCTGGTGGGCGATAAACTGCCCTGCAGGAAACCATACTGTGGATGCGCGCATACCCTTTTGGTTCGGAGGGCTGAATATCTCCGATGCTATATTGATGTTTCTGAAGATCACTCGCTCGTAGTGGTCGAGTCGCTGCAAGACGGTTTGATATACATCACGTCTGCCGAACGTCAGGCGAGGAGTTGCTAGCTTTGGAGCTGGAGCTGCGTGTACGCAGTAGAGGATATACGACTCCGGCGCTGGGATGCAGGAGGTTATAATCACCGATTCTGTGTGGAATGTGTGTGTTTGCCGTCAGTCCAGCAGCCCGTCGCGAGCAGAGACCGCAGTAACTCCTGGTGAACATTTCAGGTGCGATTTACTCTAGATCCCCCAATCTGCGACCTCGACATGGTATAGATTCGAGGTCGGCAGCCGTCCGTGGGGTTGTGACGGCAGAAGCGAGACCTCAGCCGATGAAGGTCACCTCGATGGAGTCATTTTAGGCAGATCGTTTCCAAAGGCCTCTGGACAGTTTGGAGTGCGATCACTTTGTTTGTCCAAGGATGATAATAATGCAGTATACCTTAGAACGAGTCCGGTAAAGTACAGACTTTCCAGGTTGAGTCACTTTTCCGAGCTCGGGCCACCTCGGCGGATGCCAAGATTTGCATTTGATTTGATGATTCAGGTCTACACTTCCAATCTAAGGCTTTTAATGTCGTCGGAAACCCTGGAATACTTCCAGTGGCGCTAAGAATGTCTCTCGCGATGGCGACACCTTCGGCAATTCAACACCTGATCACCACTCACTCGCCTGCATCCGCATCCGCATCCACCTCGACAATCCCGGAGTCTCAACATCATGTCAATCTAACACTACAAATCGCTCATAACCTCCGTTACCAGCACTCTTGGACTAACGTACGAATCCATTCTTCTTCTGGTCTTCCCCAACCCTTGATTTCTGGCCTCCCACCCCGGCGTCTCTACACTCATCCAGACGAGCAGATCGAACTTCTGCAAAACCAAAAGGATGCCGGACTCACTGGAATGCCTGCAGTGGCGCCGGAGAGAGAGTGGGTGCTGCCGAGCCAGGTGCGGGAGAAGTGGACGTTGAGAAGGTTTGGGGAGGTGTTTGATTCTGTGAGCTCCGTGCCCGCCGAGGGCGATGGGGACGCCTTGTTCGAAGCGGTCAACGGGACGGCAACGGCTGCAGATGCGAACGGAGTGGCTGATGATGATGTGGTGGAGGGAGATGACTGTGGAGTGGGGGATGAAGGTGGCGAGATCACGACTACGAACAAGTGGCGCGCGAATCAACCAAAACGAATCCTCCTCGCGATACTGGACGACGATAGCACGATAGCCTACTACATCGTGCACGATGGACTGGTCAAACCACGGCAGAATTGAGCTCGTACCGCGACAGAAGCTTCTGACTTTCTCCAAAGATTAAGGGCATTGCTCTGTATATGCTTAGCTACATATCCTCGAGCCCAGCAGCCTGCTCAGCTCCGATCCCACCACTACCTCCGAGCCCCTCCTGGCCGAGCGTCTCGATATCCAAGTCAGGCCTAGGCGTCAGTCCCGTCGGCGGCACCCCGAACTCGTTGAACCCGCCGCCATAATTCGACCAGTCAAAGCTGCCATTAAACCAGTTACTGTCTTCGCCAATCGCGGGCGGCTCCATATTGAACGGCATGAACCATGCCGACGAAGGGTCGCCCCAAGGATTGCCGCCGCCATTGGACATCGACTGGAAGTCGAAGGAATCCATCGTAGGATCGAGCATGGGATTGTTGTTGCTGGCAAGGTTGTTGAAGCCAGGATTCGGAGCGCTAGAAGGATTGATGCCGGCATATGAGTTCAGCACCATTTGCCTGTCGAGCTGGGACATCATTTGCTGCTGCGGTGGTGTAAGGAGCAGCGGGTTCGGGGGCGGCTGGAAGCCTGGCGGGAAAGCAGTTGAGTGCAGTGCAGACATGTTCGCTTGGTAGGCTTGCGCTGCCATCAATTCTTCTACCGAAGAAGTCCGTCGTTCGTATCCAGAGATATCTTCTTGAGGCGGCTGCTGTTGTGGTTGGCTGTTGGAGGTATTGGACTGCTTGCTTGCGGTCTTCGAGTGCCGTCGCTTCGCCATCTTGCGGTGTGACGTTGACTTCTCCTGAGTATGAGATGCTCGACTAGGCGGGCTGAGTTTCGAGAAGAACTCCTCTACACTCTGCAGATCACTCTTCTGGCCCAATACAGCATCAGCGCCGGGTTCCTTCTTGATCTCCGCGCTTGGCTCTTCATAGTCGGTCCCACTGACACCGTGCGGATATCGATCAAACCAGTCGCCGTATTGGAAGATCGCCTGGTTACCATCCTTACTCTTGCTGCCCGATCTCGCCGCATCCGCATGCCGTCTGTACAAATCACGCAAGTTTTCTGTGACAAAATGGAACATGCCCCAGTATTTCTTCATCTTCGTCAGATACTTCACATTCCACGCCAGATTCTGCTTGCTGGAGGCTTCTAGCGTAGCGTTCTTCGAGAACACGCCATAGATGTGTACAGTGCTGGAGAAGAAGGCAGCATAACTCGCGAAAGGCGCCACGACATGATGGTCCAGTCCCTCATTTACCAGAATCGAAATTTGGTTAGCAGCCTCGTGCGCCGCTCGCGATGCCTCCGAAATGAAGCTTTCTGGCATCTCCTTGGGAAAGGTTGGCCGAGATCCAGGTATAGGCAGTGCAAATCGGTTCATAAAGAGGATAACCTGGTTGTGTACGATGTGCAAGAAGATGAACTGGTTTGCCAGCTTCTCGCTCGCGTGATTCTGCAAGTTCTCCGATGTATAATGCATCCCTCCTGGCAGAGAATCCTTCCAGACCTTGATGTCGCCTTTGATGGTGTTGAATGTAGACTCCTCCGACCACATCGGATGCTGGTCCCGGTCCTTGCCTCCGAGGTTCAAGTACGCAACGAGCTTGCCCCAAATACTCACGAGTCGGATAAGGTAGGCCGCGACGCCCATGTTCTCCTTTGCGTCAGCCAGCTGACCGGAACCCGGCTCCACGGGATTTGGCACGTTTCCTTCCAGATCCTCCGTTGGTCCAGTGATGTCCATCTGGAAGTATGAGTCTTTGATAGGTAGCTGAGCACGAATGTACTGCTCCCCAACGAACAGTGGTCGGTCAGTCCCACTCGAGTTGAATCGGTCCATGAGGAAGCACGACCACATCGTCCGCCGCCGAATCTCACGATCTGTGAAATTTAGCTCGTCCTTCTCATCGGAATCTTTTGAGCGCGGATCGTGGTCGAGGTCCTTATGGAGCTGTAGAGCGTACGCCATCCTTTGCGCCATACCACCGAACATCCAGCTTCTGCCACCCTGACATGTGCCGAATTCATGCAGCCCAAGTATGAGATAGACAATCAAAATCGTGATGTTTGGCGTGTCGTACCGCCGTAGCGCGATGTCCCGTGCAGCGCTCGCCCAATCTTCACCTCGTAGGAAAGCAGGTTCGGTTCGCACGTCCGGATGATTCGAGAAGCGGGCAGAAATGGCGCAGACTGCGAGAGTTAACACTGGCGGCACCGTGCGTTGTGCCAGTTTCCGCATGAAGCTCGGCTTGTGCAGTAGTGGGTAACTCTGGCAATATACGACATCGAAGAAAACTTCTGCAAGGTGTTCCTGCATTTCTTTCGAGGGCAGCTTATCCGCACCTTCTTGTAGCAGGTTATGCTCTTCAGATGCTTGCTTCTTCAATGGCTCTTTCTCCGCCTCGTCGACAACTCCTGCTTTCGACACTGCTTCTGGGGCTTTCGCATTGGCCCACTCGTCCAGCTCGTCGCCGAACGCAGCCTCTGCGACACGCTTCTTGGATCCGCCAGCAGATTTCGGAGGCGGAGGTGGCAGAGGCGGCTTAACGACTGCTCTCCCTGTGCTGCTGACAACGCCTTGCTCTTCCTTAGGTATGATCTTGATGACTCGATCCTCCATTCTCTTCAACCGCTTGTCCAACATGGCCATGTAGTCCGTCCTTGGGGCGGCCTTTCTGGTTGTAACCTTATACACACATGGTATGCGAGATCGCAAGCAGTGTTTACAGGCGGGCTTCTCACCAGAGCATCGTATCTTCTTCCGCCGACACGCTATGCAAGCTAGAGGCAGGCGCTTCCGCTCTTTCCCAGCCTTCGTCTTGAGCTCACTCCACGCGGGTGTAACATCATTCGAACCATCGCCAGTCTGCATGGCCTCGTTATTCGGGTTTTGAGAATTGACGGTGTCGTTGCTCTTGTTCGCTAATGAATTGTCACCAACACTCCCAACGCCTCGCTGACCTCCAGGACTAGTCGTGTCCGAGCCCCCAAAACTGTTGTGTCTATCTGGCACCGCGAAGGGCCCGTTGCTACTAATGCTGAGTCGGTGGTGGTGGCCCAGTATTGGTGATGGGCGTTCTTGTAAGCTCGACGCCGAGCCACGGTGCGGTATGTGTCCGTTCTGCACCTGTTGACCAACAAGCGTAGGATCGTAAGCAGCACCGAACGCTCCCATGCTTCCTGGCACGTTGACTGGGGGTGGTCGAAAGCTGACGGGTGCACCCATATCGCTGCCCTGCATCATCGTATCGATGGTCATGCTCTGGGGCGTTCCAAAATCAAAATCACTGTCAGACTGACTGCCACCACCAAAGCCAGCCCCAGGTCCTGCTGCGCTCGCGTTCAGCATATTCGAGCTGGGCGAGCTCTGCTGGTATTCGGATGCCATCGATGGTCGACCCGCCGCTGCGCCAAATTCAGATGATACCCTAACGTCGCTCTTCACATATTCCTTCAGCCACTGACAACTTCTTGACGGCTTTTACATGTCTTTGTGCAGCTTGCTACTACTCGAGATGCCGTGCTGAAGCTCCGAAGCCACATACAGGACCTGCGTGGCGATCTTCGTGAATCTGTAGCGATCGGCAGTAACAACAACGTGCAAAAGGCCAGCCAGTCGGGATGTTTAGGGTATTGCGGAGTGATGGATGTTTGTGTTTCGAGATTTGGAGAGCTGATCGGGAACCCAGCCGAATGTTGGTTCAGACGACGGCCATTGACGCAATCTGAGAGCTCTTGTAGTCTTGGCACCGGTGACTGAGACCACGAGTGTATACAGGGATGCTGGGTGGTTGGGCAGGTCCTGGTTGTGAGCACGGGAAGTCTCCATACTCGACAAGTAGGTCGACGATAATCAAAGATGTCAAAGATGGAAGTGATACTTTAGCCTACTACGCCCGCCCCACACATCAAACAGAGTTTGAATCGTTCGTGTGTGGAGCACGGTAAGGCGAATTGCATACACTGAATTGGATGCTCCTGGTTCTGGACTCCACGCCAACCCAGGCCTCCGCAATGCTTCCACCGGTGGCTTCCGTGGGAGAGCGAAGTCGGGCACAAACATCTCTGCTACAGTGCTTCAAGGGGTGGCTAGGAATCTACCAAAGCAGCCAAAGATCTTCCCCATTTTTGCGACCAGTAAAGTTCCAGAAGCGTTTCGGAGCAACGGGCGCGCAGGGTAAAGGTAAAGGCTCTCCGCGAAATATCGAAATCTCCACAGTAGCTGGCTCGGTTGGCGAGTCGACAGGGATGAAGGTTGTGGTGCGGATCGAGCATCTCGTGCTGTTGACAGCCACGTGAGTGTCGCTGCACGGCACGACGGGCGCCAAACGCCATAGTGCATCTTGCTCGGCCTGCGTGTAGGGCTTCGGTATTCTATGCGTGATCTATGCGAGAACGTTGTACAAAACGCAGATGAGGTTGAGATAGAGTTCCGAAGCTGGTTCGTTCTTTCCAAATATATGAATTCACCCTGAGCAACACCTTCCCCCAATCGTGGACATCAACTATCGTCATAAGTCTTGCTGATGGAACACATTAGCTTCACGTCTCGGCACAACATCGTTGACGACTTCGTCATGGTTGAGAACGCCGAGCTCGACTATGGAGCACAACGTCTAGATGCGATATCCCGCGCCGTCGAGGGTCTGAGCAGCGATCTCCGAGCCATCTCTCTCGATATTCATGATCATCCGGAGTTGCAGTACAAGGAGATCCATGCTCATCGAGTGCTAACCGAGTACTTCGAGAAGCAAGAAGGCTGGAAAGTCACGCCTTCAGCATACGACATCAGGACCGCCTTCGTGGGTGTTTATGACAGCGGCAAGAATGGGCCGGCCGTGTCTTTCAACGCAGAGTATGGTGCGTTTCCCTGCTGTTTCCAGCTCACACATTGGGTCTAATGGTTGAAATCAGATGCGCTCGCGGGCATTGGACATGCTTGCGGGCACAATCTCATCGCCATAGTCTCACTTGGAGCCGCCCTGGCAACTGCTGAGCTTCTTCGGACAAACAATTTCGGTGGTCGAGTTGTGCTGTTCGGTACGCCCGCAGAAGGTGAGTCAGTCCCTCTCTGTCGTAGCTACTTGTCAAGGAAGCACCGTATTCATGATCCCTTAGACGTACGGCCGACGTGCTGACCGTGTGTACAGAGGGCGGCGGCGGCAAGAAGAAGCTTCTCGATGCTGGCGCCTACAAGGACAACCAAGTCGATATATCGCTTATCACGCATCCTGGAATTGGGCCTGATGCTGCTCTTGTCCGAACTGCTGCGTATTCAGCTTTCAAAGTCGAGTACTTCGGCAAGGAAGCGCATGCTGCTGCTCGACCCTGGGATGGTATTAATGCTCTAGATGCACTCATCACCGCCTACAACGCTGTCAGCGTCCTCCGGCAACAGACTAAAACCGGTGACATTATACAGATACAAATCACGAATGGAGGCCTGCGACCTAACATCATACACGCCTACGCTGCTGGCCGATTCGTTGTGCGGTCCCGCTCAAGGGAGCGTCTAGAGGCGCTGAGCAAGCGTGTGATGGCCTGCTTCGAAGCAGGAGCCCAAGCCACAGGTGCCAGCATCAAAATCACGCCGGGTATGTCATACAGCGACCACGTTCCGAATCGTACTCTTGGAGGACGATTCAGGCATTTCTTTAATCAGCTCGGAGGCGTGATACCACCTGGAGAGCTTGACATCCTTGACTCGGTCACGCAAGCGTCCACAGACCAGGGCAACGTTAGCCACGCAATGCCGAGCATCAGCCCGAACTTCTGGATACGAAGCGAAGGCAAGGGCGGCGAACAGCTCGGTGGGCCGCACACTCCGGACTTCGAGAAGGCTGCTGCAAGCGAAGAGTCGCACAAGCTCGCGTTGAGAGCTGCAAAAGCTTTGGCCGGGACAGCCGTAGATGTCTTAACGAACCCAGATCTGTTGGCTGAGGTCAAGAAAGAGTTCAATGGGAGTGTTCCGCCGAGTACAACGGGCTCTTGATGCCCCATGACGCGCGGAGAAAGGTTTATCCCAACGTAATCTCACCGCAAGACGACTGCAAATAAGTGTCTCAGTAGCAGCTCTTTATACGGACGGCGGCCTATCTTTACTGGTTCATCGGTCACTTCAAGGAATGCGCGATGCGAAGCAAGGTTGTAGATCGCTATCTATTCCCACAGAACCGGTGGAGTGCAGCTGCGTGCCACTCATATGGGCCGCAAAACCACAGCAGCTGAGAGCACATGACGTACGGCTGATACATTCCAGGAGTCGACGCCACAGTATTTACATGCCTGCAATCGATTTCTTGCGTAGCTCATCGAGAGCTGTACGACGTTCCATGGTGACAGCATCGTTCGGCAGATATGGCGTGCTGTATATGTATGTATCGAGTCCCTGGTGGTCGGGTCCATTGAACATCTGTCGATCATACCTCCAGCACAGCGATTCGTGCCCACTGAGAAATCTGCCATTGTTCCCGTCCATCGGCTCTCACACGATATCACGATGCTATTCGTGCTCTTCGCCTTGGTGTTGAGCGTGAACGCTGCAGTTGTTCAACACCAACCTAGAGCCGCCCAACCCGGCAGCCCAATCGTCAGAGACGTCATCCCATCTGCATCACCTATCGTCATTGCAAACAGCTCAAGCTCAACGGTCGCAGCCTCCGGCACTACCAATTCGCCAGCGTTACGAATAGCAGAAGCTGCCACAACTTGCATCCCGTACTCTACCTGCATCGACGGAAGGAATGAATGCGGCAAGAGGTGGGGCGCGTAAGTCGTCTTTCTCGAACCTTAGCACGACGGCACGGCGCTAACTTGACTCTAGCTGCTTTGACTGGCATTTCTGCAACGGCAACACAACGCCATACCCGATTCCAACTTGTGATGTGGTCGATGTTGCCCGCTACCGGGCGAAGAAGCGCTCGGTGCAGCCACGCAAGACGAAGCCTACAGCCGTTATCCCACCAGATGTTTGAGGGGGCGGGTTGAAAGATCTATTGCGTGTATAAGAGATGGGACGAGTGTTGAGCAGGATCGACTGTGAGGAAGGTAGGTACGGGGTGACGAAGGCCCTGATTCGAAGTCAAGAGATCGGTTTGAGCGCTGGAGTTTCCAGGAACGTACATACTGAACGGCCGAATGATGGAGGAGGGCATTTGAAACACAATGCTGTATGTAATTGTACAAGACCGATCATCAGGTAATCTTCGAACGGGCACGATATTTAGTCGCAATCTAGTAAGCAGTCCTACGGAACTTGTCTATATCGTATCTCGTCCGGTCCTTGCGAACCACTCCCCGGTACCTAGGAGAGCTTCTTGAATATGCGAAAACCCTAACTCCTACTGTCGGTGGATCTAGCCTGGCTCGCTCGGATTGGTCACCTTCGCTGTTTGTGGGTTCTTCAACAACCCGAGCCGGCTTGCATGACACTGTCATGCACTGTATGTCGTCGACTACTGTGTATACAAAATTGCTGATATATACTGTCTCGTTGTGCCCTGATTGATCCACTGCATTTTCTATACAGATCATCTCACTCAGGGTTGTCTTCAGGATTGTAACAGGTTCCAAACCTCGTACATCACTCAAAATCGCAACCGACAACATCACATAAAAATCATCATGGGTGTCATTATCCATTGCGCTTATACCGAGCAAATCAACCCTTCTGGAGCTTCGCCACAACTCACAAGAGACCAGGTCTGGAAAGGGTTGCAAAGGAAGATCAGGAAGGCGCAGGACTTCGTGCCTGTTATCGAAGGGTGTGATGTGCTCGAAGAGAAAGACAATGAGGTTGTGCGAGAAGCACATTTCAAGGTAAGGCGAATGTCGATTTCATGCTTAGGATATCACTGACGTTTCTCCTGTCTGAATATAGGCATTCAATGGCAACCCGTCACATACCGTCAAGGAGACGTGCAAGTCATACTACCCTACCAAGGTATGCCTCTTCAGCGTCGATGTCAATCTGTTCACGATGCTAACGTCGCTACGATAGGTGGACTTCTGGCAACCAAATGGTGCCTTGATCACCAACACCGTGTCCGACGGCCCGGGATTGACCGAGAACGATTTGAACATGACTTACACATTCGAGTGGCGGTACCCAAATGTTGAAGAGGGCAGTGATGACCACAAGCAGAAGTCGCAAACTTGCAGGGAGGGGGCGAAGACCGCAGTCCATTCGTCGATCGAGGCTATGCGGAAGATGGCGGCCGCAGGGGAGTTGGACTAGATAAAATGTTGCTGGGTGTATAGAAACGCAGTTTTATTTTGATTCGTATCTCATCGCAGGTCTATCGTCCTCTTCTTCTTGGCCCCGCTTCATGAAGCCACTCAGATGGCGTTGGCATCCTTCAACAGCTGTGGGAGCTGGCTCTTCTTCGACTGCAACTCGGAGTTGCCACCAATGTGCTTGTGATCGATGAAGATGTTGGGGACGGAGCGTTGGTGGGTGATGTCCTCGAGGGCATCCTGGATGGCGGCGCCATCATCTGCGCGATTCGCGTCAGTATCCGGAAGTTCCGTACAATCGGACAAGGAATGCGGCTTACCAACTTGATCGAGTTCGATGATGTACGGCTTGACGCCCATCTCGCTCAGCAGAGACTTGGTAGCCTTGCAGTATGGGCAGTATGACTTCGAAAAGACAGCAACTGCATTGTTGTCGATGATCTCCTGTGCCTTGGTCTTTGCGGCCATGATTGTTTGTGGGCTGGCGGATGCGCCGAAGAATCTTCGTCTGGTGATGTGTTAGAGAAGCAAGGAGGGCTCGAATGGTGTAGCTGACAGGAAACTAATGTTGGGCGGTTGTATCGGTACGGTCTTATAAGGGTCGAGGTCGGGCTGGGGTCTGTTGGTATTCGCGGTTGCGTGCTTTGGATTACAACGAGCTGATGCTTCTAGATTGAGGGTCCGGAAGTGACGTACAGTACACCGATGGAATCATCTGTCTCAGCGTTCATGTGTTAAGCTATACCGGATCAAGGCGGCGACAGCGGCGTCGTTCGGCTTGCGATTGCCGTCTGAGCATTGAGACAACAACGACGCCGCCGCCGGAAAGGCCGGCAACCACCGGAGAAAGCTTCCTCACGTTCTCGACCTTTTCTCGGCACAGAGTTCTGACTACACGTCACTCATCCATCCCCAAGCATTCCTTCTTGGCAACCATCTAGTATCGCCAATGGTTGAGAATACAATTGGCAGGATCGGTCTTAGCCACGTGCTGGGTGTATCGCCATCGCGCTCTCAGCTTCCGCTCCGCCCTTGGCATAGCCTCAGGCGACTCCGCGCCCCACAGCATGGCGCGGCCCCCAGATGCTGAACGATGTGGCAGTTGGGACGTGGGAGATGTCGGTTACCATGGCCAGACTGCCAAACGACCTGACCTCATGTGCCGCCTAGTGGACTCCAGATCTACCACCTGTACGATATGGAGACCCCGCGGACGCAGTCTGACGTTTCTCGAACACTACAATGTTCGCAATACCCAGACGGGACTCGGGCAAAACTTATGAAGCTGTTAAACTCGGGACGTACTCTTCGCCAAGGCCTTGTCTTCTATGAACTCTTGGGACCCAAGACAACACTTCTTGTCTATTAAAGCAAGTCAAAGACTTTCAAGAGTACATAAGACGTCGTTCGCCCCGAATGTAGGTTTGTTGTTCCTTGGTAAATCAAGAACTCGAAGCACAATCTAGCTCGAGAAATCACAATCGTTTTCATTTATCGATGCAGAAACTATTGCTACTATACATAACTACCACATAAACACAACTTCAACCGGACAACAACACCAACCTACGAACGCCCAAGATGGGTGGCAAGAAGGACGAAGCACTGGCGAATCATGTTTCTGGTCAATCGAACAAGCCGATCTCTGCTTCAGCTCATGCCTTGACGTGGAATCAAGTTGCAGAAGAGCTGAATGCAGACACCGACGACGGCCTGACAACCTCGGATGCAGCACAACGACTTGAGGAGCATGGTCTAAACGAACTTGGGGACGCTGGCGGCGTCAATCCTGGAAAGATTCTCCTTCGACAGGTGGCCAACGCTATGACTTTGGTTCTCATTCTTGCCATGGCTGTCTCTTTCGGCATTGGATCATACATCGAAGGAGGCGTCGTGGCTGGTGTAATCGCCATCAACATTACTGTTGGCTTCATGCAAGAGTTCCAGGCAGAGAAGACCATGGGCTCCCTGCGATCGCTCAGCTCACCCACCGCAACTGCTGTCAGGAACGGTGAAACTACCACTGTCGCCACCAAGGAGATCGTTCCCGGAGATATGGTGGAACTCAAGACTGGAGATACGATTCCTGCAGACGTCCGCCTTGTCGAGGCCGTCAACTTCGAGTCGGATGAAGCTCTTCTGACCGGAGAGTCACTTCCCGTCCGAAAGGAGACCGAAACTACCTTCGATGCTGATACTGGTCCTGGCGACCGGCTCAACGTGGCATATAGCTCTGCGACAGTAACCAAGGGACGAGCATCGGGCATTGTGTTTGCCACTGGCATGCACACCGAGATTGGAACCATCGCTGCAGCACTACGCAAGAAGGATAGCAAAGTCAGGCCAGTGATCCGAAAGGAGGACGGAGGTGCAAAGCCGCATCGCTATGCACAAGCGGCCATTCTCACTTGTTCTGATGCCGTCGGCCATTTCCTCGGAGTCAATGTTGGCACACCTCTGCAGAAAAAGCTGTCCAGGCTTGCTGTGCTGCTGTTCTTCATCGCCGTCATCTGCGCTATCATCGTACTCGCTGCCAATGACTTTCGAAGCGATGGGGAAGTCATCATTTACGCCGTCGCCACTGGTCTTTCGATGATTCCAGCTTCTCTCGTTGTCGTTTTGACGATTACTATGGCGGCAGGCACAAAACGCATGGTGGAAAGGAACGTCATTGTGCGCAACCTGCGCTCACTGGAAGCTCTTGGAGCGGTCACGGATATCTGCTCTGACAAGACTGGCACCCTCACCCAAGGCAAGATGGTGGCCAAGAAGGCCTGGATTCCAGCGAGAGGCACATACACCATTGGACAAACCAATGAACCTTTCAACCCGACGAGTGGCAGCATCTCATTCACGGACAAGGAGCCGCAAAACATGGCGGAGTCAGATTCAACCGGCGAGGAGGCCGATTTCACAAGCATGCTGGAGAACAACCAAGAACTCAAGGACTACCTCAAGGTAGCCTCGCTCGCAAATCTTGCCCATGTACATCAAAACTACAACAGGGAATGGGTAGCTCGTGGAGATCCTACCGAGATCGCCATCCAGGTATTCGCATCTCGCTTCAAAGGCTGGAACAGACGAGCGTCCGTTGCAGGACCAACTGCAGGCGACAACCCAATGTACAAGATGTTGGCGGAGTTCCCGTTCGACTCAGATGTTAAGAAGATGAGCGTACTCTACAAGGACATCAAGACCGAGAAGATGAATGTGTACACCAAAGGAGCTGTGGAGCGAGTGATCGCCTCTTGCACTTCTTATGTCCCTGCTAGTTCCGATCAGAGTATTGAGATGACCGAAGAGTACCGCGAACACATCCTGGAGAACATGGAAGGCCTGGCGAAGCTGGGTCTGCGAGTTCTTGCGTTGGCCAGCAAACCTTACAACGAAAGGTACGAAGAAGGTGTTGAGATTGATCGTGGTATCATCGAGAACGACCTCACCTTTCGCGGACTCATTGGTCTTTATGGTAAGCTGAAATACTTCCGCTATACTGTCGAAATGTATGCTAACGTAACATAGATCCTCCTCGCCCGGAATCCGCTCCCTCCGTCAAGCAGTGTCATCAAGCCGGCATTGAAGTACACATGTTGACTGGTGATCATCCCGGTACCGCACGTGCTATTGCTGCCCAGGTGGGCATCCTGCCCGCGAAGATGGATGAGCTCAGCAAGGACGTCGCCGACTCCATGGTCATGACTGCCTCGCAATTCGACAAGCTCTCCGACAATGAAATCGACCAGCTACCTGTACTACCGCTCGTTATCGCTCGATGTGCTCCCAACACCAAAGTCCGCATGATCGAAGCACTCCATCGTCGCAAGAGGTTCTGTGCCATGACCGGTGACGGAGTCAATGACAGCCCAAGCTTGAAGCGCGCAGACGTCGGTATTGCTATGGGACAAGCTGGATCCGATGTTGCCAAAGACGCCTCCGATATTATTCTGACAGACGACAACTTCGCCAGTATCCTTGCCGCTATCGAGGAAGGACGCAGGACCTTCGACAACATCCAGAAATTCGTTCTTCATCTGCTGGCCCAGAACATCGCCCAGGCTGTGACTCTACTCATCGGTCTCGTCTTTAAGGACCGCGATAGTCTATCCGTCTTCCCAATCGCACCTGTCGAAATCCTCTGGGTCATCATGGTCACTTCCGGTATCCCAGATATGGGTCTTGGTTTCGAGATCGCCGCCCCCGATGTTCTCAGGAGACCTCCGCAGAGCCTGAAGCGTGGTATCTTCACAATCGAGCTAATGGTCGACATGCTGGTCTACGGTCTCTGGATGGGAGCTCTCTGCCTAGCTGCATTCGTCATTGTGCTTTACGGCTTTGCCAACGGCATCGGCGATGCCAGAGGCTGCAACAACTCGATTCAAGGAGGCTGCCAGCAAGAATTTCGCGCCAGAGCGACCTGCTTCGCTTGTATTACTTGGTTCTCACTTTTCCTGGCGTGGGAATGTTTGGACATGCGACGGTAAGTTCACACATATATTTGACGATCTTTCATGAGAGGAGACTAACGATGTAACCCAGATCATTCTTCCATATGCAACCCGGCTCGAAGAAGTACTTGACCCAGTGGATGCACGACATCTGGCGAAACAAGTTTCTCTTCTACGCCATCATGGCAGGATTCATCACCATTTTCCCGATACTCTACATTCCAACATTGAACACCGTCGTTTTCAAGCACACAGGCATTAGCTGGGTAAGTTGATCTGATCAATAGAACCTCAACCAAGGCTAACATCTAAGCAGGAATGGGCTATTGTCTTCATCGCCGCTTTCTTGTTCGTTGGCGGAGTGGAGTTCTGGAAGTTGTGCAAGCGTGTCTACTTCAGGCGACGAGCGAAGAAGGGGAGTGGAGGTGCCGGCGAAGACCCAGAGTCGAAGATGTTTGCGCGATACCTTTCGACAGACTCGCGGGACAGCGAGCTGAAGAACGAGAAGATGACGAATAGCTCATGAGTTCACGGGCTACCAGAGTACATTACGATAATTCAGATGCCATATGAACAAATCTTCCCAAGTACTCAAATACAAATTTCCACTATGCCTTCGCCATGCTTCCAGTCTTATCTACCCGGTCTGCAATGAACTGATTGAACTCCTTTCTAATCTCGAACGGTGCCACATGACCAATATCTGGCTTGAAGAACTTTGTTACCCCAGCCTCTTCGCCTCCAAGCTCCCTTAAGAGCATTTCCCCGTGGACGAAGTTGATCATCTGATCCTCTGTGCCGTGGAAAATGAGAATCCTCTCTCGTCCGACGGCATCACCTAAGGCCTTGATCTGTGCTGCTGACTTGTGGTGGAAGCCGGCGGCGTACAGCTGGCACAAGAACCCTTGCCTTGTGAACACTCCAGGAGAGGTGCGCTTGCTGATCTCACCGGCTGCGAAGCGATCGCCGTTGGTAGGAAATGCTTGAACTTCGTACTCGGTTTCGTCAGGCTTGGCTAACCATTCGGCAGAGTAACAATCTTCCTTGACCTTTGCTATCTGCGCATCGAGAGCTTTCGGCCACATGAGGTTGATGCGCTGCGAAAATGGATGGCTATCATTAGCATGTGTCTCACCAGAAAAGCACGTTGTGGCTCAGCGATGGGTGTTATATCCATTAAACTTACGTTCCGGATGTTGTCCGTAAATGGCAGGGTTCTTACGATGCGAGGAGCTGTTGAGATGAGGTTGAGAGAGCATATCCGCTCTGGTATAAGTAGTCCCTGAATACATGTTAGCCGGATTTTCCACCTGCCATAGTTTTCCTTCTTCGTACAAGTTCTTGCGCGATCATTCCGCCCATACTAATGCCGACCACGTGGACGCTTCTACGCTCCGTCCAGCCGACGTGGTCGAGCAGCTCGACCACATCTCTCGCCATCTCGGATGTCGTGTATCGTAACAGAGGCTTGTCGCTTAGTCCCATTCCTCGATTATCGAATACAAGGCACGTGTACTGGTCAGCCTGGGTATGGCCAAAGTCCTTGGTCTGTCGTTGCCATGTCTTCATGAATCCGCCTAAACCTACAGGACAGAAGAGTAAAAGGGTCAGCAATGTCTTAAAAATCAGAGAGACCTGTAGACAACTGTCATCGGGTACCCTTGTTCCCACCAGTTCTTACCCATAATCCATACTATCTTCTTTGGCCCATGTCCGTGTAACTCGTATGCGAGCTTGAAAGGGCCTCCTCGACCCACGGCTATGTCGATTTTGTCATTTTTGGAGGGCTTGAGAGCCCAGTGGACGTGTCTAAGACAGAGTCAGTAAGTCATGTAGATGGTGGCAAGGCTACGGTCCTACGGGTATTCTGGATGTTGCTGGACCTCAGCTGCCGTGAGAGGTTTCTGTCCATATTGCGCGAGCTCCGGGTGTCGTTGGCTGGGTGCAGACATGCTTGATGAGGTTTTAATATTGAAAGATGATGACTTTCTTGCAACGATGGGATCGTGTATTCTCAACCTCTGTAGTCTGCGTCTGCAGACGATCGAGCACGTGGTTGGCTGGGTTTCGGCTCACAACAAAGTCCACCACTCCCACTTCCACTTCACCTCCTCCTTGCTTCTTACAATGTTCATTCATTCCCATTGTGTCACCACCGTGTGCCATCAAAGCTTACATCTACCCGTCTCGGACTCCACGGTGATTCACTCTCATTTCCACAAAACCTCGATACGGTAATATGCTCCTGGTTCCTTCCAGGGGCAACGATCGAGGACCGCGTACGGTAGAGCAGCTGATCACTTTCCATCATCATGTGCATGTTATCTGTTTCAGCGGCGACCACCTTCCTCCTACCGTTCTCCTTGCGTAGGACCCCTTCCTACATGCTCTACCATATAATAGCCAGCCAAGACGTTTTCATCGAGGGCAAGTCACAGCTCCCTTTCCCAGCTGCTCCATCATGCTCGGGTATACGACGTTCACTTTCCTACTCGCGTCGATCGTCGCCCAGGCTCGACCGGGTTCCGTCGAGCGGAGACAAGATGTGGCTCCCAGTGTCGGACAGTACATAACCCAGGTCCGAACAGCACTTTACGTGATCAGTAGCACAAGAGCAGAGAACACTTCGGCCTCTTGCGCCGACTCATCACTGGCATCGACACTCGACAGTGAAGGCTACGATGGAGAATATGCGCATCAACTTTTGTAAGTCATTCTGCTCTTGATTCCTTCATCCCGTGCTAACTACCTTGCTAGGTGCGAGACTGCGATCGGTATACAGATTTGGCCGGACATCGATCAAGCTTCGGACGATCTGACCGCGACTCTCGCCGGCTTGAACAGCGTGCAGAGTGGCGAGAATGGACTTGCTCGAGTGCCTAGCTGTCAGCGCATCAGCGTAGCCATCCTGGATCAAGCTGGGCTAGATGGGGCAGGGATTCAAGATGTTGTGTGCAGGACATCAGGTTCAGCTCTATCTACAACGACCTCGCCGTCCGCGGTTTCGACTACGAGTCTCGCTCAGTCGTCGATCGTGGAGGTTACAACCTCATCTGTTTCTTCACCATCAGCAACAACGTCTGACTCGACATCAACACCTACCGCAGAAACATCGACATCTACCTCTGACTCTGTATCTACCAGTCTAGTAATAACCATTGCGGAGACTACAGCGTCTGCGACATCTACGCTATTCGACACTTCTACAACATCTTCAGTCTTTACCACTACGCAGGAACCCAGCAGCATCGCATCATCTACGGAGGCCTCATCTTCGGCATCTAGACTAACCGACACTTCTGAAACGTCCTCATCCTCAACCACTGCGCAGAATAGCAGCACCAGCGTATCATCTACGGTGGTCTTATCAAGCGCAACCTCGAGTCTCGTCACAAACTCCTCTTCGATAGCTACTTTCGTAACTGGATCCGCGATCACTCTAACACTCTCTTCTGTACCGCTCGCCACGCTCGGCAACACAACTCTAGCACCACCCTCCGGTACGGCTTCAGCGGTGCTCCCAACTCTCAGTGGCCCTTCCTACGGTACGCCGAGCAACACCACGGCACCGCCATCCGTAGTCACAACTTGGACTACTCTTACAACAATCGTTGGATCACCTTTATCGTTCTCACGCACCTCATCCGAATCAACAACCTTTACGATCAGCATGTCGGTCTCATCCACTGATTCGGACGATGTTACGATCACTACAACAGACTACACCACCACTACGCAGGTAGTCTACATAACAACGACCGTGACGGACCAAGCCTCGACGGAGGCCGATACCTCCAGCTCCACACAACGTGGACCATGCCAGTGGACTGCTCCGTGGCAGCCGTACGCTTACAACACCAATTACAACTGGCCACATCCGACTGCTGTGAGCGGAGAGCCATTGCCATCAGGTACCAGGGTGGTCACTGGGGTTGTTCCATATGCCTCGAAAGCGACCTCTGGTACTGTCACAGAGAGCTGTACTGATGGTTGGTGATGCATCGGAAATGTGAAGGAATGGGGTCTCAGGAAGACGTCGAATCTCACCATTATTTCTAGTCTTACGCTCGTTAGCTGCTACGTTGTTACACTGAATCCTTCAATATTATGATGGTCCTGCATCCCGACTTCCTGCAGCATTATTGTTCGGAATACCGCATCGATGTAAGCGGCACGGATGCTCGAGTTCCCGGGTCTCGCTATGTCTACTGTAACTCCCCCTCTCCCCTGCTAACGCTGGGTGTGAAAAGAACTTGCTTCCCTCCTTCCGTTTGATTGTGTCGCACCTTCCAACTCCAGAAGTTCCATAACAGAAAGTATGTTTACCTTTAGGGGAGTACCGTTACCGAACAGGCTATACCCAGCTATGAGACGGACTTCGGTCTCGGTACGACCCGCAGGTAAACCAGCGTTCTTCTGGTCGTCGTAACAGGTCCACTGGACGGTCGGATCACGATGGATCGGGTCGTGTCTGTTCACTGCGGGAGACAGCATTCATGTAGGTTGAAAAGAAGACCGGGGCAGGGAGTTGTTGCAAGCCGATATCCGCTCCATGAATGAGCAAGGATGACATAGGCTTCGGGAGTATTTGCGCCTTGGAGCTCATTGGTTGGAGACTCGAACGACTCCAACTGCTGACTGACGTTTACCGACACCGACACCATCGTAGCAACAGCAGAGGACCCTAGAGGACACTGGACTCTCCGTGGTACCCAACATAGGGTCAGAGGAACGCTTATGTAGACGAAGTACGTCGGAAGAGACAACTAGGCGCAAGCCAGTGGACATCCGAGGATCAAGGCACAAGGAACACATCGTCAAAAGTGCCGCCTCGGCGTGGTTCAGAAGTGCTAAACTCCACAATGAACCAGCAATCCAACAGCAACGGTGCGCCGTCGATGAATGCGGGACAAATGTTGGGGAACAGCTACGGCGCAGTCGGCTCGTCAGCGGAGTGTGAGCGACCCTCTGCTGGTTCGCACTGGTTCCCCAGCGACGCGGGTGGTTATGAGGGCGACGGCGATGGCGATGACGAGGAGAACGATCAGGGAATGGGCGACAAGGAAGACGGGGAAGGTCGCGACCCGAAGCGGAGGCGGATAGCAAGGGCTTGCGATATGTGCCGAAAGAAGAAGATCAAGTGCGATGGCAAGGCCCCGAAGTGCAGCCACTGCGACAACTACAAGACTGAGTGCATATACACGCCCCAAGAGAAGAAGAGGGCTCCGCCGAAGGGCGCAAAGTATATCGAAGGACTGGAAAATCGGCTCGGCAGAATGGAGAGTCTGCTCAAGATGAGCGGGCTGTTGGCGGAGAATGACGGCGGCAAGACAGATCTCGGGACGTTGGAAAGGAAGTTACAGGAGCAACAGGGCAGCTCGTCGCGCAGTAGCGGTGCCAGTCCGCAGAACGTACCTCAACCGGCTGCGAAGAGCGTGCAGCAGACGTCCTTGCAAAGCACGCCTCAAATGCAGCACATCAGTCCCCCAGTCGAGATCGTGGCTACGTCTGATGTCTCGAAAGACCCGAAGAACCCGTTCAAACGAGATCCCAAGGAGGTAGATGCTCTGGCGGACCAGATGTGCAGTCTGATCACCAACAACGTTGGCGAGACACGCTATATTGGTTCCTCCTCCGGCTTCTCCATCTTCAGTCCAAAGGGCATACAGTGGGTAAACGAGAAGACCGGTGACAGCTCTTTTCAGAGTATGATCGCTACAGCGACCGGGGACGATAAGATTGGCTGGGATCACTGGCGACCCGAAGTGTTCAACGACCTCTTCCAAAGACGAGTTTTCAAGCCTCTGCCTCCACGACAGGAATGCTACGCGCTGCTGAAGGACTTCTTTGAGAACTTCAACTGCATGTTTCCGCTCTTCCACGAACCTACATTCATGCATCTGGTCGACAAGCACTACAGTCTCGATCCGTACGAAGGTTCTGGATGGTGGGCTAGTCTGAATGTTGCGCTGGCTATCGCTCACAGGCTCCGCGTCATGTCCAATCTCGTTGGATCCGAGGAAGACGACCACGCCTGGGGCTATCTCAAAAACGCAATGGCAGTCTTCACGGAGCTGACTATGCGCAACACTGACCTCTTGTCTGTCCAAGCTCTACTAGGCATGGCACTCTTCTTGCAAGGCACACCCAACCCTCAACCCTCGTTCTTCCTGGTAGCCGCTGCGATACGATTGGCACATTCCATTGGTCTCCACAAGAGTGGCTCGGGTTTCAACCTCAACGAAGTCGAGAACGAACAGAGGAAGCGGGTCTTCTGGATCGCATACCTAATGGATAAGGACATATGTCTTCGCTCTGGCCGACCACCAGCTCAAGACGACGACGACATGAACGTCGAGCTGCCATCTGAGGATCCACCAGATAATGTGGGCAATATCCCGCTCGCGACGGAGGTCGATGGCAAGCGCACGATGAATTTGTTCAGACTCATGTGCACGTTTGCACAGATACAGAGTCGAGTGTACAAGCAGTTGTACTCCGTCAAAGCATCACGGCAGAGCGACGGCGAGCTCTTGAACACTATTGGCGAACTGGACGCGCAGCTGGAAGAATGGAAGGACAGTATACCGATCGACTTCAGACCCGAGCACGAGATCAATGCTGCGCATACGCCGCTGATACTGCATGTTGTTGTGCTGCACTTTGCTTACTACAACTGTTTGACGACAATACATAGAATGAGCGTGCACCACGGATACTGGACGAGCCGGCTGAGCGACTATGCAATCATGGGACTGAACGCAAGACCACTAAACCCGAGAGTGTTCATGAGTGCGGCGCTGTGCGTGAATGCTGCGAGAACGAGTATAGGCTTGATCCGCTACATCCCGCAGGGCGACTATGCCTGCGTGTGGTAAGTCTCGCCATCCTCACAATACCATGAACCTGCTAACACAACATCCAAAGGTTAATCCTCTACTACCCAGTATCAGCCCTCGTAACCCTCTTCGCCAACATCCTGCAAAACCCGCAAGACGTCCGCGCCCGCGGCGACCTCCGCCTCATGAGCAGCGTCTGCTCCTTCCTCACGATGCTCGAGCGCGACGCCACCGAAGCCAACGGCAACGTGCACCGCATGCTCTCCGTGTGCTCGGAATTCGAGCGCATCGCCAAAGTGGTCCTCGACAAAGCGGAGCGCGATATGAAGGGCCGCGGGAAGAGAAAGCAGGCCGAGCGCGAGAAGGAGCGGGATCGCAGGGACGGGAATAGTATTGCGCAGGGGCTCGAGGAGGGGAAGACGATTGAGATGATGCAGGTGGAGACGCAGAGTGCGTATCGGCGGCCGATTCAGACGCCGAGTCTGAGGCATAGTATGGAGACGTCGGCGCAGGGGAGTCCGGCGAGTTGGGGGAGTAGTCCTGCGGCTGGGAGTACGAGTGGTGGGGCGCCGGAGCCGAAGCGGTTATCGAGGGGGATTGAGCTGAATGGGAAGGATACTCTGGTGGTTCCGCAGCAGCAGCCCCCGACAATGCTGCAACCTCAACAGCAGCAACGGCAGCAACATCAGCAATATCAGCCAAGTCCAGGCAACTGGTCTACCCCCCAATCCGGCCTCGCGATGCAGAACGGTGGTTTCCCACAAAACTTCAACGGCACTCCCCCTCAGTTCTCCCAGGATGGCAGTTTCAACCCCACAACCACCACCTTCTCCCCTCCCGACCCCACGATGGCCGGTATGGGCATGAGCCCGTTCGGCGGCGGCGGTCAGGACATGCTCGGGGGCACGGGCAGTTTCCAACAGCCTTTCGTGCCGCAGGATCTGTGGCAGATGCCGATGACACTGGAGTGGGACTGGGCGGAAGGTCTAGGACTGGGAAGTTTTACGCCTGGTCCGATGTTTGATGGATTCGGGGGGGACGGGAACGGGATGATGCACGGGGGCATGGGTGGTGGGCAGGGGCAGTAGATTCTTATCGTGGGAAGGGATGTCGACATGGGATTGAGCGTTCTGAGATGTTGCGATGTTAGCGGGTCGTGAGGATGAGATCTCGACTTGGAGTATTATATCAGATCATGGATACTTCTGCTGAGTCCAAGGATTCTATATGTTTAGCCTCTAGATACCTTTCCGTGCTGGAGATCAAACTACCCTCACGCTCAACGGCTTCATCTAGTCGATCGATCTCGAAGCCTCCAGACGGCTGTTTTAGCTCGCTCACACACCAACTTCTCCCCATCCCCACCCACTAAACCAGCCCCTTCTCCTCCACAACCTTCCGCACCGCCTCATCCAAATCCTCATCCTCCAGCCCCAACAACCCCATCGCAAAATTCTCCTTCCCCCTCCAGTCCGCGTCCAGCGCCCCAAGCATCCAGATCAAATTCTCCACCGCCCCCGCATCCCCCGCATCAGCCTTCCTCTTCTCCTCAACCTCGTACTGCTTCGCCTCATACTCCACCCGCTCCCACTCCTTCCCCGTGGCGCGCTCAAAAGCTTTGATGACTTCGTTTTGGGTGACGCAGAAGGATTGGACGTAGATGATTTTGTTTTTAGTTTCATCGGGGTGTAACAAAATCCGCGCAGTAGCTTCGCCGATCCGGAAAAGGGTTGACGCGGACCATTTCTGTTCCCCAGAGTCCAAGATGTCCATTGAGCGCCTCTGGGGGTAAATGTGCAGGAAATCCAGACTCCAGTCGAAGAAATGACCACACACAAGACTCGTCCACGAGAACGCTTGATTCTGCTCCGCAAGCTCCGCAGCGTAGTTACGCGCATCAGTCTTATTCTTATACAATGGCACCAAATCCATCGTCCATTGGGAGGAGGAGTCTACCGACCCGAAGTCCGAGGGGATGAACCGTTGGACTCCCGCGGCGACGCAGGCGAGGGCGATCCGGTGCTGGAGGTCGGTTTGGGGGCCTTTGCCTCGGACGGTGGTGATGACGGCGTCTTGGCCGCGCAGGGCTTCTGTGACGGATTCGACGGCGAAGGAGTCGTGGATTTTGATTACGGAGACGCCGGAGGGGTAGGTGGAGGGGGAGGTGGAGGAGGCGCGTTTCAGGACTGTGACGGTGAAGTTGTGGGATAGCAGGGCGGAGAGGACGGAGGGGCCTAGGTTGCCGTCTGCGCCGAGGAGGGCGACTTTTTGGATTGCCATGTTTGATGGGGTGGGAAGAGTCGAAGAGACCTCTTTAGCGAGTGGATGCTTTCCAGGATCCAAGTGCTGCACGAAGATTGCCTGATTACTCGGATGTCTCCTCCTGGCTGAGTTCCGGGGTCTGATGTTTTACCTCTGATATTAATTTGAACTTGATATGCATCAACAGAAGGAGTCAGTTTCTCGCCAAACTCTGTTTCACGAAAACTCTCTGACTGGCTCGGGAGCCTCCGGCGCTAGCTCACGTCCAAAATCCGCATATTTATTATAATCCATTGCGCTTTCTGGAGAGGCGGCGCTCGTGGAAAAATCGTCTGGGTCGATCGCTGAAGCTGACGCTCGCTCTTGAGAGCTGCACTTGTCCGACCAGACTGTTCTCCGCGTTGTGGTGAGGTGTGGTGCCATCGCAGTCACTGCTGAGCTGCTGCTTCTTTCGTGCTCGAGCAGTACTAGTAGCAATATCTCCGTTCGTGACGAGCAGATATACATGCAGTGCTACTTCTCGGAGACTCCTGATTCAGGGGGATTGCAGGAGCAACATTATCGTAGGGAAGAAGTGGTTATATCTTCAATTGAGCTGTAGGGCTGGCGAACGGGCCAAGCGGAAGCTGTCAGCTCCGAGCCGCCTCGTGGCTTTCTCGGATGAGTTCCTCAGCTGCGCGGTGATGTCTGACTGCAGCAACGACATAGTGACACCCCCAGGCACCCACCAGTCCCACACACCACTCACCATGACCTGCGCAACCATCCGAAGCTTCTTCAGCTTCTCCTTCTAGTGGGGGGCGAATCTCGAGACCAGCGACGCGACACCACCACCACCACCAACCCCCATCCCGCTCACCGAAATGCCAAAAGGGTCGCACCTCCCCGGCCACCTCGACTCCCTCCGCCAAACGCTCCGGCCGAAACATCAACTGCTCGTGCTAAAATGCTACCCGCGCCTCCCCAAGAACAGCGCCGCCGACGTCAAACCCAACGGCAGCGAACTCAGCTACCTCCTCTACTACGCCAGCACCCGTCGCAGCAAACTGCACAAAGTCGGCAGCTTCCTCGAAAAAAAGACCGCCTCAGACGTCTCGCATTCGCAAAGCGCGCGGGTGCTCGTGACGTTGCAGATCTTGACCACACTTCTCGAGAATAAGGCTGTTGGGGGCGGGAGCGGGTTCGCGCTCATCGCGCCGTATGTGTTGAGGATTTTGAAGGGGGTGTTGGAGGGTACGAACGATATTAGCTTGATTGAGGCTACGCTGGCGACGTGGGCGGTGTTTTGTCGGGATCAGGATCAGGCGACGCTGAATGCGGATCATGAGTATCGAGGACTGTATGAGGATGTGGTGAAGCGGTATGCCGCGCTTGCGAGGAAGGATGGGGGAAAGAAGTTGGGGCGGAGTGGGCAGGTGGTTGCCGTGCAGGATGCGATTCGGTTGCGGGAGGCGGGGTTGGGCGCGATGAAGAGTGTGTTGTTGTCGGACTCGTTGAGCGAGAGTGGGAAGTTGTTGGATGTGCTTGTGCCGGCGATTTTGAGCAATGTGCAGGGTGAGGATGAGTGGTATTTGGCGGGTTTGGTAAGGCAGAGTAAGGAGAATGAGGAGGAGGAGAAGGATAAGGCTATTGCTCGTAGGATGAGCATGGCTACTGTCCGGACCTACACCAATATTACGGAGGCTTCGATAGATGCTGACCCGCGGCAAGCAGAAGGTACTGTGCAAGACGCGGATGCGTTGGCAGAGGAGGAGGCTGCGATTCTGGCGCTGGATTGCTTGAAAGCTGTATTCTCGACGGAGAATCGACAGCAGATCCGCGCAGCGGCGGCCGCAGTACTACGGTTTCTCAGTGGCGTACGATCACCAAAGCCGCCAACACGGGCAATAGAAAAGTCCTTGACGACAGACTTCGCAACCAATACCTGGGCGACGAAGCTCTTCGAGATCTGCACAGCGTGGACCCCAGTGCAAGATCGCTTCATCCTCGTCGTCACCGCAGTTGAGACACTGGTGCGGCTGCCTCTGACAGAATCAGATCTTCAACAGCACCTCCTCTACACTGATGTCGTGGACCACATCCTCCGCTCCGACCTCAATCTTATCGGTCTGTCGGTCATGGACGTCCTCCTGAGCCTTATCCAGCAAATACTACGCGTACTCCAACTCAACGGCCCTCGCGTCGCTGGACGAAGCGCAGCAGCCCAACTCTTTGCAAGCGATGAAGAAGTTGCGCATCCCATCTCACCCACATCAGCACAGCCGGCCGACGACTTGCCCTCAGAAGCGCGGATACGACTCACAGAGCGCTTAAAACACTGCATCTCCGACCTCGCCACCCACATCTACTACACCGACCAAGTCTCCGACATGCTCGCCGCCTTACTAATGCGCCTCAAACCCACCCCCGCCTCCACCGGCCACCAAAACCCCACCGTCACCGCTGCCGCAATCGAAGAACCCAGAGCCGCCGTCGCAGAAGTCGCAGCCAACGTCAGCCAACCCGCACGCGAACGCTCAAACAGCGCGGCATCCGCCTACTTCACCTTCGACACCGCACGTCAAATCGCCCTCGAAGCGGCACGAGACATGCTCCTCGTAGCCAACTCCGCCAAATCCATCGCCACAGGCGGCGTCGCCGACTCGAGGAATAAAGTCCCGATTCCAGTATGGGAAGGCACGCAATGGCTGCTCCGGGACCCAGTCTTCTCGGTCCGAGCAGCTTACGTCGAAGCTCTCACCACCTGGCTCCAACTCGAGATGAAACCGAGTGATGCGCGGATCAAGGAGGCGAAGGACAAGACGAAGCAGAAGGCCGATGGGTCGTTTGCGCGACGGGCGGTGAGTAGTGCGAGCCATAAGAAGAAGCAGAGCAAGAAGGCTACGAATACTTTCTTGCAGCTGCTGCATTTGAGTGTTTACGAGCATGCGCTGGCGTCTGCCAAACAAGAGGATGGTGACAGGGAGTTTTTGTGTCTGCATTACTTGCTTGTTACGCTGGTGCAGAAGTTGGGGGTTAATGCTGTGGCTAGTGGGCTGCCGATGGTTCTTGCGATGCAGGCGGAGGTGGCGAGTACGGAAGATGTTGGTGCGAAGATTAGGATCGGGAGTCTGGTGCATGGGTACCTGTGGGCTTTGGCGGAGGTTTTCGATTTCGACGCCTCGTCTACTGGACAGGAGATCTTCGGCGAGGTGAAGAGACGCAGGGACGCTGGAGTTTGGCTGAGGGATCTCTGTTACCAGCCCATGCCTTTGGAACAAGCTGCTGTTGCGTCCTCATCAACAGCACCCCGCGGCCAGTCAGAGGATTCCAGCTTCTCCCATTTCTCCAACCGCCAATCCCTCATCGACCGCGTCGCAGAATCCTACTCTGCAGCCATCGCCTCCCCACCCCCCTCCGCCCCCGGCTCCCCAGGCCGCAGCCCCGCCCGCATCAACTCCATCGCCCTTCCCAGCCTCGACCGCACAGCGAGCTCCTACCTCTCAGCCAAACAACCGCCATCCGCTACCCACGCCCTGCCCGATAAAGTCCGCGAGGCTATGCAGGAAACCTGGACCCGCGACGCCTGTCTCTCCGCCATCGCTGCTGCGGCACCCAAGAGCATTAGTGTGAGCGGGAGCAGGAGTTCGCCGAGCCATGTTTTGGCCGCGGCGGGTGGGCATCGACAGTTGCTTGCAGCTGTGAATGGGCCGAGTCCGGTGAGGAATAACTCCGTGCCCAAGAACCTTTCCTCGCAAGTTGGGGATGGGGCGCAGCGGCAGCAATTTTTCGGCGCGAGATTGCATTCGCAGAGTCCCAATCGGCAGCGGAACGGGAGTGTAGACGGTACGGCTGCGCCGGGGGGTAGTTCGGCTGGGTATCGCGGCACCGTACGCGTGGATGACCTCAAGCGTGTTCTTGCTGGTGGTGCGTTTACTACCGGTCTCCTCGGCCACTTCCCTGGCCAGGGAGGGGGGGAGGATACGGCGAGCGAGAGTTTGGTGGATGTGGAAGGGGAGGATATTGGGAGCGAGGGCGGGACGGAGTGGGCTACGCCGATGGAGACGCGGTCGGAGGCCGCTGCTGCCTTCGGTCCGCCGGCTGGGGTTAATAAGGGGAGGGAGGTGGAGGTTAATGGCGCGAGGTATGAGATGCAGGATGTCCCGCCATTGCTAGCATTGTCGGGGGGTGCCGTTACGGATGGGAAATTACCTGCTGCAGCGGCGCCGATGAATGGAGCGGTGCCCACAGCGCCGACTGTGCCAATAGCGTCGACGGGGCCGACGAAGCCGCCGCCTAGTCGGGGCGGAGCGAGTGTGAAGAGTAGGGGCGGGCATAGTCGGAGGGACTTGACTGCTTTGCTTGCGGGCATTGGGACGGGGGAGGGGGGAGCGAAGGAGGAGAGCCGGTTTGGGGGGTTGGGGAGGCCGCCTTACTGATATAGGCTGTTTAGAGGGTTCAATGGTTAGCCTGCGAAGGCGACATTTGGAAAAGAGATTGAGGTGGTGTGTGGCGTATTTAGCGATGGAGTGATGGTGTATGACTTATTGGCTCTGTACACAGTAACGACGAGTCGTTTGTGGTGGAGCACTACGTCTGATTCTGACTTCTAGTCTGACGTCCAGTCTGCCTGTCCAGTCTCGACTTGACTTCCCGGCCAGGGTCCTTGACACGCTCTAACGCCGTCACCGTCGCCACCGCCGTAGTGGTAGTCGTACTAACCCAGCTCGCACCAATCCCCACCGTCAGCGTCCCGAACAGCGGGATATCGCCCGGTGCGTTCGTGGGCGTCCAGGGTGGCGTGTAGGGGGGACCCGTGAGTGTGGTGGAGTCCCGGACGCACGACCATGGGGTTGGAAAAGGGTGGATGCCTGGGAGGCTGCGTCAGCTGGAGAGAAAAGAGAGGAGGAAGGGGGGGATGGAGGGAAGGGACGGGAAGGGAAGGGCAAAGAGGGACGGACATGGTGCGAGAGCGTCGCCCCAGTGGCAGCAGGATGGGAGTGCTGGTGAGGAAGTCGACGTCGAGGAAGAGTTTGGTGAAACTGTCGTCGAGAGGGTGGTGCGGGTGCAGTCATCCATGAGCGTGGTGCTTGTCGATTTGAGCGCGAGGCCATTGGCTGTTCCAATGACAGAGAGGGCTGCGATGGTAGTCAGGATTATTGCGTCTAGGAGAGCCATGTCGACTGTTTGATCTAGCGTTGCTTGTTAGGAGACCGTCTGATATGTGAGGACATATAGAAAAATTGATCTGAAGTGGTGTCCTGGCACCGCGGTAGTACAACGTGAGCTTACCTACACGGTTGTGCCTGTGGTCAAGCAAGGAAATATGTGTGCGACCTGGCGGTACCTACCTTGTACCATCACGAGACAAGATCATCTGCACCTTCATGGTTTTTGTCAGACTCGGTAGTTCGTGTGTCTTAGTGTGATCTGAGTTGAGATGCTGTCAGCACATGTCGCCGTTAATCGCTCGTGACATGTCCTGACCCGTTGATCCCACGTTTCTGTCCGACGACCACGTAAAACAGCCGATGCAACCCTTCCGTCCTCTTCGAGGACGGTCTCCCATCGCCTCGTTGATGAGCGCCTGGATCTCCTCCTCGCTATGCTTCCCTGCGCAGTACCGCTTTAGCACCACCGGCATAACAGCCGGCGAGGTCTCCTTCAGCTACTCGTAGATATCGGTCAACTGCGGCTTCCGGGAACGGCACACAGGGCATCTTGTACTGCTGCTCCCTTGTCCCTTTTAGCCCTGCGGACTCCAAAAGATCTGTCATCTCGGCCCCGAGGCGGAGGTTGATCCCACGGGCTAAGGCCTCTTCATCAAGAACGTTTGTTCAGTTCCAGTCATTACTCACGGCTTGCGGCGAGAGGGGAGAGTGGTGCGTAAGAGTGTCCATCTCCTTCACCTCGAGCCAATCCCCGGGTTTGAGGATAGACCTGATCCGGGAGAGGAAGAGAGGCCAGTCGCAGACGGCGAGGACGAGCATGCGGAGGAAGATGTAGTCGAAATCTGCTTCGTTCACCGGGTTCGGGGTCGAGGCGGCGAGGAGGTCTCAACGTGCCGCGGATGAATTCGACATTCGTGGGTTGGGCTGCGATGTGAGGGATGGTTAATGGGTCGGTACCAATAACTCTGGCGTTCGGGTACAGGCATCCGAGATGGCGTGTATTCAAGCTGGTGCCGCAGCCGACTTCGAGGATCCGGAGAGGGTGGGAGACTGGGGCGTGGAAGGCGGCGTTGTGCATCATTGTGCTGGGACCTGAATACATACAATTAGCATGCTTGGTTCGGCAGCGCGGAGGATGAAATGGATTGTAGCACGTACATCTACTCTGCCGTTCAAGTCCCTGCACCTCGTCTTGCTTCGCTCCGTCGAAGACGTAGCTGTCGCTTTTCCGGTCGCCGGTTTTGTAGATTGATTTGTTGGCCATGTTAATGGTGTTCGCGTGACGGCTACAGTCAGGTTGGAGAACAGATCGATTCATTGTTAGGAATCCTGGGTCGTCCTTCGTTATATGCTGTGATGATCAAGCTGTTTCTGGCAAATGTCATCCTTGCGGCTGTATAGGGCACGGATACGGTCCCCAACGTATGTAAGGCGGTCTGATGAAGGTTTCGCAGGCGCGCAAGTTGCGCGCGCATCGCGGTCGTTCTCCTTCTCACGTGGCGGTCGGTATCGTTCTCGCATGCTTGTTGCTTTTGCGTCAGCTCGCCAGGCAGAATGGGTTGGCTTAGTAATGTTCGGTGCGATCATCTGCATATGTCAGAGTTTCGCCGTGGACGCGATGAAGTCGCTGGAAGCAGTGAGCATCCCTTTCAGCCCCAGTAATGCCTGGTGCAGTTCCGCCCCGTCTCGAAGTAGGGCAAAGATGTAGAAATCAGGCCGAACGATCGCGTAGGCATATGAACCCTTTCCCAAGCGACTCAGATATGTCGAATGGTCGTAGCCCTTTATGACCTTGCCGCGAGGCCGAGTTGCCAGACGGTACTCTACTGATCCTACTGGAAGATGCGCATCGTGAGTTCCGCTCGAAACGACCATGGCGGCTGCCGGCTCCAGTATGCCCGACGGAAGGCCGGCAGATACCAGAGTATATGTCGCTTCTCGAAGATAATTCCGGTCCAGGACTATCAGCGTCAGAAGTGAGTCGCCGTGCTTAAGTGAGTTGTCCGACAAGAATGTCCCTCCGCCGTCACTCGACTCCATGAACACTTGCGCAAGCTTGCCACCGCCGCTGTACTCCGGTAAGAAGAAGCCATCTTCCACTCCTTGGTAGCCTCTGGCCTCAGTCATCGTGAGCGGATTAGGTAGAAGCGAGAAGAGTGGTGTCATCTTCAAGATTGATTCCACGTTGCGAAAGATGTAGAATCTCCATGATTCCGGCTCGTTGCACAAAGTGCCGTTCAGCTTGGTGAAGTTTGCCGCGTTCTTTACACCTCGTCGTCGTTCTGCAGACCACATGTCAAGCTGAAGTTCGATCGCTGGCTCGTTGAGTGAGAGGTTCTCTGCAAGGGCTATACGCCAGGCTAGCTGGTGTGCGTCTCTGATACCAGACGCAATGCCCTCGCCCCCGAACGGTGGAAAGCTAGACAAATGTTAGCACGGCGATCCGGAGCTGTAGGTGGCGGACGATCTACACGTGAGCTGCATCGCCTATTAGAATGGTACGATGATCGAACCACTTATTGACCACCTTGTGAGCGAACGCAAAGGGCCGACACCGAATGATCTGGACGCAGTCCCGCGGGTAGGCGACCTGGCCTCCTGCAAAGCGCCTGCCTTTGCTATCTCTATCGTGAGTGATCATCGGAGTAATGTGCTCCCACAGCAGTTCTGTAGCATCCATGCCATCCTTCCAGCCATGTTCCGCGAACTCGTGGCTCCATACTCTGTCTTCATGCGGACCAAACCGACCGCAAGCAGTAGGCTTTCCAGGAGGTGTGCAGAAGTGCCAATCCTTGGGCCAGTACAGATCAAAGACGTCCTCGGAAGACATTTCGAGCTCCCAGAATGGCAGCTGAGGGTGGGTCTCAGGCGTTGGCAGATCTAGGCGGAGGTTTGCTGCGCCCAAGTGCCGTCGTACCGATATCTGCTGTTCTCCTGCCGGATGCCTGCCGTGGCTTCGAGAAAGTGCTTCCTTACGGTGCCTCGTTTGCCATCAGCGGCGATCAGCCAGTTGCAGCTGACTGAGCAAATGGCACCGCTCTCGTCTCGGAACCCGATGGTTATGCTGTTGTCGTGAGTGTCGCGAGTCTCAACAGTACTTCCTCGTCGCAGAGTACAGTATTCAGACTTCTCGATGAGATCAGCTAGGGCAGCTTCTGTTGGAGTGTCAGAACACTCAGCTCAACATGAACAAAAGTACTTTTTACCAAGCTTTGGCTGAACATGCAGAAACCCATTAGGCACCGCTTGGCCTAGTCGACACAAAGTGAGCGGGTCAGTCCATCCCTCAAACTGTGGGAGTTTTCTCCATTACGAGCATACCAAGAAAGTCGTCTGAGGTGTCCATACTGTAGAACGGCCGTTCCTTGAAGCTCGTTCGATGAAAGTTGATCGTCTTCGGCTCTGGTAAGTATTAGCTTGATTGTCTCCTGTCAACTTGTCACGGCTGTGATACCATGACCGATCTTAGGCCACTGCTCAACCAGGCCAAGATCGTAGAGTATTCGGACTGCATCACCATTGAGATAGACGCCTCGTGGGTCGTGGTCGATGGTCGGTTCCTTCTCCAGTATGACAGACTGGTGCTATACGTCAAGAATGCTGCCAAATGTTGATCTTCGCATTCGTTGCATACATGTATCTTGTGCTTTGCAAGCGCGAATCCCATTGTGAGGCCGCTTGGGCCTCCTCCGACGATTACGACTGGTATATGCTCCATGCTGACGTCTCCGAGTCTATTAGAGTCCGAGGATCTGTTGAACGTCGTCTCTGTCTGTCTGGCCACCAAGGCTATCTGCCGATATGACAGTGGCTCAAGATGTGGCCAGGGCTGCGAATGAGGTCTGCTTCGTGCGATGGCAGACTTGACAAGCTCGTTTTGTGAGTTTCCGATGGTCTTACCGCTCTCCTTTCTATCTTGCCCAGGAGTCCGGAGCTAGAGTATGCTGCACAACATAGTGCGAAAGGCAAGGTTTACGGCTATGAAGATTCCCGCTCAAGCTCCGAGCAAATCACCATCGACCCCTTCACCAACGAGTCAAGCATACGTCCGAAGAGCACCTTAACTGAATACATATTCACATTTTCGAACTACCAACGACCAGGGTATCATCGCATCGCCAGATCACAACAAACCCGCTCCCGCTCCAAATGCCTCCAGCTCATCGCGACAACTGTCGCAGTATGCCTTAAACTCTGGCCCAAGCTCTGCCTCAACACTTCTTTCCTTCTCCTTCTCCTCTGCCTTCTTGTCTTTCTTCGACTTCTTCTGCTGCCGAACCACAAGCATCTGCTCGACCTTACCGCATTTCCGGTCTTCAGCTCTCACCCAGTCTTCCCACTCCGCTTGCACGACATCGCGCTCGATGCGGTTGACGACGCGCAGAGCAACAAGCAGATCGTGTCGATACCTCGCCATCGCGTCCCTCGACCGCTTCATGCGTGCTCCAGTGCCGATAGCCGACGTTGCAGGGCTAAGCACTTGCTCGCCGAAAGTAGTCTTGCAGCTCTTGACTCCGGCTTGCTGCTCCTCTAACGAGAAAGGCCATGAAGTCTCATTTTCAGACATAGGCGCAACGAAGTCCTCGATGTCGGACAAATAGACCGCTTTCGTTATCATAGGCTCTGGTCTCACGCCCAACCGTGCCATATACTTGCTTGCGCTCCTCTCGTGGAACCAGACTAAGCCGTCGCGGTAGCCGTACCAGCTGTTGTAGAGCATGGATGTCAGAAGGAGGACTACCAGAAGAGTGTGAGCCGTGCATAGGCCGATGATGCCTTTCATGATCGCAAATAAGACGTCGATGGCGTGCCCTACCGACCGCCCAGCTCGAATCGCGAGATCGGCAGCGACAAGCTTTGTGATGCTAATAGGTTGTCTTCGCTTCTCTCGTCCGGAAGTCACGCTGCCACCAAGATTTGGCACAGCAGAGACATCGATGGTCGGTACACTGCCCTGCTGGCCAATGTTCCCAAAGATCTCGATAGCCTTGTTGGTCTTGCTGTGATTACCGAGCTTGGCCACTTGGTCCATGGCCACGTTGGTGAGGTCCAGTGCGTCCGCTTCAAGACTCTGAAGTGCCTTCTGCTCAACGAGTTGCTTGATGTAAATCATACTTGGCGGCTGCGTCCAATTGATCTGCTGAAATATGGCGAGCTTACAGCTCGACTTCGCCACGTGCGTGATGACAAACTTGGTAATAAGGTGGAAGCGACTAGAGTACGGCAAGCGCCATGGGTGCTTGAGGTTGCTGATGACGTAGCAGAGGTGGTCGTTCAAGATGTCGATAGCCTGCGAATCAGCCATAGGCGTTGCTTGTCCTTGGCTGGCGAACTTCCGCGTCCAATGCCCAGTGGCGGTCTCAGCGCTCTTCGTCCAAGGGGACTGCAGCGTCTTGTCTGCCCAGCGGTTGACGTAGAGCAGCTGAAATACAGCGCTCTTGTCACCGAACATGATATGGAAGAGCGCCTTGGCACTCACGTTGAACTCGCGTGTAGTACTCGCTTGCATACCTTGAGGAGCATACACCACTGGCTGTCGCGGCAGCTGGAACTTCTGGATCTCTCGTCCGGTCTTTGCTGTCTCGCCATAAAGGTTGCCATCGATCCGCAGACTAGCCTGGACGTTGCGCTCACGCCGGTGTCGAGGAATACCTTCGTCGCCAGCCACAGCTTCGTCGCCAAGATCCTCCCAGCTCTCGATGCTGGAGCTGCGTTCTTGCTTTTCCATCTCCAGCCGTATGAGTGCTTTCAATATATCCTCCAGGCTTCGGCCGGAGCTCGTATTTGCGTTCTCGACGAGGAAGCTCAGTCGCCTCTGTAGGAGCCTCAATGAGTCAAGGAATACACGAATGGTGATTCGGCGCCTATCCTCTTGCCTACCACCATCCTTGAGGTGTAGGTACAGGAAGTCACAATCCCGACCAGGTGCGGCGGTGACTTCGCTAATGGAGCTCAGTGAAACTCCAGTAATCAGCACGAATCCGAGATGATGGCTGTAGAAGTAGATCTCTTTTGCCGTAACATAGATTCGTCCAGGAAAGTCTTGCTGTTCATTCGGGTTCCAGGTTCCACGGAACACGAGAACGACCTTCTCCGAACGTGGCACCGATGGGAACAACATTCGGAACTGTGCATGCTGCGCCTTGAGCGGGAGCGGGTAGTAGTTCGGGTAGTCCTCACCATCGTCAGCGACAGGTTTGGTGACAAGTAAAGGCAAGTTGATGTCGGAAGCAGCCACAGCACTGCTCGTCTTACGATGGCCGAGCTGACTCAGTCCCGGTGGCAAGGCATTGGGCGCAAGATCTTTCGAGAGCTCCCCAGTGCCATCGATAACGCTATTGTCGTCCATTGTCGTGCGACGCTCTGATGTCGGGCTGGGTGGTTGTGAGACACTTCTCTGGTGCTGCGGAGGCTTAGCCAGATCATCTCCAAGACGATTGACGTAGCCCCAGTTCGAGCTGCCCCATAAATTCGCCATAATACCAGAAGGCATGCCAGATCCATCGGCTCGGCTACCCAGGCCAAGGCCACGTTCACCACTGACAACGACCGCAGTGTGGCTCAGATTCGTCGGTGCTGGTGGGTTGGCGAGCGTACTAGGAGCGAGAGTGCTTGCTGGGATCGTGAGATTTCGTCTGTGACCACTACTGCCATCTAATGGTCCAGCCTGAGCAGACGTATCAGGCTTGATCGGCAGAACGTTATGGCTCGCCGATATCAAGCTCGCAATGCCTCCAGCTGGAGCTGAGCTCTGGCTGGGTTGTGAAGCGGAAGACGAGCCTTTGTGAAGGTCTAGTTTCGAGATGATGCGAGCGGCATGGTCTCTGCTACGTTCACCAGGCTCACGTTCCAGGCTGGTGACGCGACGAGAAGCAGAGTTGATGTCGAAGCTACCGCGCGGTGCAACGCCTCCAAATGTAGCCTCGCGGTCCGGTATAAATAGTCCTGACGGATCTTCGGTGGCATTTCGCTCAGGTCCACGCTCATCTAGGCGAGCAGCGAACTCGGGTGCAATGGGTGCAGTGATAGCGAAAGCCGGATCTGCGGCAAGAGGAGAAGACTCGGTGCTACCTGGATCCTCCAACGCCTTTCTCTTCGCGACTTCGAATGAGCTGATCCATTCTGAAAGCTCTGTCTGCGTTTCTGCTTGAAGCACAATGCTCGTGTCTTTGGTCTTGACTTCGAAGCAGAATCGGCGATCTTCTTGGAAGGCAGGCCTTACGCCGCAGAGAAGTACGCCGATCTTTTCGCTCTCTTCAACACCACCAGACCTGATGCCTTGGATGAGCCAGCCAAATATGCCATTCTTCACGAAGAACCAACGCCGCGACCAAACGGTTCTCGCTGGCTTTCCAACGACACTTTTGATGAAGAGCCAGCCTTGCTTCTCGCCCTTCTCCTGCTGGGGTGTTTTGGCAGGTGAAGCCATTCCAGCGGCAGTGCTCGCTTTGGTACCCAGATATGGCACAGTCGAAACCTCATAGTCGTGCAACTCTCGACTCGGCTTCGTCATTTGGCTTGCGCTTTCTTCAATCTGTTTCCTCGCCGTCAACAGCTCCTTCTTGAAAGCCTTCTCCGAGTCTTCCATCTCCCTACTCCACCCTCTGACTCTCTCCATCTCGCCGCTCAACCTCGCTAGAGTGGCTGCACTCGAGTCTCGTGAAGTCCGCATCTCCCTGAACTGCTCAGAGAACACCTTCACGACCAATTGATCCAGACTCGATCGCAACTGAGGTGCGATGATGCAGAAGTCCATGCTCGCCTTCAAGTATGCCTTGCGCCCTTCATGCACTTGGAACGCATCCTCACGAAGACTGCTAGCCTCCTTCGTTTTGCCTTGCGCCAGGTATCTCGCGACGACTCCGTCATAGCTCTTCTGACTTGTGTCCAACGTTCTCCTGACATCTTTGAAAGCACGAAGCTCGCTGTTCAAGAAGCCTTTGATCGGTTCAATGACCGCGCTATCGTACTTCTTGACTCCACGCAAAGTTGAGTTCCAGTACTCCCGCGCTCCCTCGCCGTATCTTCTCAATGCAAGCAGGGTATAGTCATGGTCCAGCACTGCTTCGCTGACCTGCGTAGGCGGCGCACTCTGCGTAATCAGATTATTGACCGCTGTTTCGAGAGCGCTCATTTCCGTCACCAGCCGTGACGCTGCTTTTACATAGCCGTCTAGCCATCGTTCGATGATCTCGATCTGGTCGGAGAAGTGTAATGCTGTGGCGCGAAAGGTCGGCGAATCGAGTGCTGCTTCTTTCAGTCCTACGGGAATGAGGTTGAGCGGTTGTTCGATGGGCAATAGCGATGTTTGCCCTGTTCCATCGGCCATGGTTATCGTTCGTTTAGAAAAGTGCCCGCTCGCATGCCTTATGTACGTTTCGCAATATGCACAAGTTGAAAATTTGAGGCGCGTGTTGCATGTTCGAAGGTGAAGCTGACATGCATGTGTGGAGAGCCGAAGTCAGAGCGCGAGAACGACGCCGAATTTCTTCGATATCACCTGTGGCCAAAGGCACTTTTCAATTACGCATGTGTCCACGAGTACCTTCGAAGATAGAAGGTGAACACAATGGCCTGAATCGCTCCTGCCGTCTACGTTCGAGCCACCCACCGAATCCCCGAAGTTTCATCCGTTGGAGCTACACCTCCAACACGTTCAATGGCAAATCAATCTTCGGTCGATATGCTGAACCCCAGCGAGTTGGGAACGAAAGAGTAGTATGTACGGCATGCTTGAATCTCCTCCATGCTACCATCTGGTCGATGCTAACAACTGCAGTTGGGACCACATCTACGACCGCGAGCTACAGAACAATGAAGACGATGAAGACGACGAAGGAACGGTCTGGTTCAGCGAGAGCAATGCCGAAGAAACCGTCGTAAAGCAGCTTGGTAAGCTCGCCGAGCAGGGTTTGCTGAAGCGGACTGATAGTGACGGCCTGGATGCATCTCGGTTTCTCGATCTCGGCACGGGGAATGGCCACATGCTCTTCAGTCTCCGCGAAGGAGACGAGGACGAAGAGCCATGGTGTGGCGACATGGTGGGTGTCGACTACAGCGAAACCAGCGTGCAGCTTGCGCGCAAGATCGCTGCGCAGAAGCGAGAAGGCGAACCTGACGGACTTGGCTCTCTTCGCCTCGAATGCTGGGACCTGCTCCAAACTCCACCTAGGGAATGGCTTGAAGATGGCTTCGATATCGTGCTGGACAAAGGCACTTTTGATGCGATCTCGCTCATGGATAGGCAAAGTCAGGACCGACACCCTTGTGAGGTCTATCGGGATAAGATTACGCCGCTGGTCAGACCGGACGGTTTCCTGGTTGTAACTTCCTGCAATTGGACCAAAGATGAGCTGAAGCGCTGGCTAGCATCCTCGGAATCTGAGCTGGTGTACTACGACGAGGCCAGGTATCCTACATTCACTTTTGGTGGACAGACTGGCCAGAGTATCGTGACTCTCGTCTTCCGGCGCAAGAGTGCCTGAGCGAGAAGAGAGTTCGGAACTTCGAACCCGATTTTTCATGTTGAGGTTCTGCTAGGCAATTGAGTTCGCATCGCTGCCGCAGGCACTCATCAAACGCATCTTGGAGGCCGAATAAAGTCGGGTGTCGAGGCTGTGGTAGATATGCACACCAGTTAAATCAAATGAACAGTGAGTGGCTTATATAAAGCATCTCAATGGAAGCTAATAATTGGATAGAATACGAATCTATTCTCGTTGCAATCTGAAACGTAGATAATTGGCCCCAGGTGGCTTGCATCCTCAGGCGGTGCTGCGCCTGAGATCGACAACACTGCCTGGACCTCACTTTGGTTTTCGCGATGCCTTTCTTCAAGATTGTTATCACTAGGTTCCTGCTTGCTGCATGGGTTCATGTACCCTCTCGCATTATACCTTATGATGTGCGACAGCTTCAGAAATACCGCTAGACACGCCGCATACGACCAGTTCACGATCTGCTAGGCTGCTAGGTTGCACAGAGACGGGGCACAGTTGACGGACACCAACATACCACAGATACTTCGCCGGATGCCGAACACGACATCTCACCTCGAAGCGGAGGTTTAGTCTGATATCTGATCGTCGAGACCATGGCTGCGATGCCTTCAGCCAATGTTCCAGAAGCACGAGCGCTGGCCCAAAGATGCTGGAGTCAATGTATGAAGGCTCGAAGGTATCTCCCGGAGACTTATGCTGACATATCACAGGTCGAGACTCAACTTCATCCTTCAGACTGCTAACAAGTAGTGTTCGCAAGATACGCAATACCCTCGAAGAGGTTGAAGAACTTTTCGAGGATTTCCGGACGTTGGGTCCAGACGACCTGAAGCTGCTGCACGATGTGGAGAGGGCCAGCAGAACATTACAGCAGCTCGACTCGGCCCTCAAAGCTCATGCGGGCTCCGACAACGATAATATTAATGAAAGCGACGTCTCCGATATAAAGACCGATCTGGATGTTATTACTCACGACCTTTCTTCAGCATACGCAGCGGTATCTTCTGGCGAGATCCGCCTGCAACTGGACGTGGATGGCAGTGCGCCACCTTCATCACAAGCAGTGTCGACCTCATCAAACACAGCGGACAGCGCACTTGATCGAAATTCCAGCTGTACATCCAGTGCCTGGTCTCCGACTCGCAGCGATGGCCCGAATGAACGAACACGTAGTAAAGACGCGCTCCAAAATACTGACGACAAGGCACTACATGACTCCGGTCAACCGTACGTGCATTCTGTATCACCAAATGCTAGCGCGGCGATTGTTAGGCGAGCCTCAGTGGACTGGAGATCGCCTTTTGCTTCACCAGATCCGTTGTCGCTCAGCTTTGAGGAGGCTTCAGCGTTGATTATGACCCCTGATGATGAGATGCTCATGAGTGCGGTGCGATCACGGTCCGGAACTGGTTCGACGGCACTTCCTGAGCCCAAACCAGAGCCGATAGGAGCCAGAAAAGGTCCGTCAACGCCCCTGGAAGACATATATCTGGATAGCAGCGGCCGCCATATCGACCCTCGAGCTTCGCCCTCGAAGGATTCATTGCGTAGCTCAGATGGTTCGTCATCGCCAAGCAAAACTATTCAACCTGCCATCGTGGAGTCAGCTCCTCGCAAATCCTCGGAAACTACACATCTTAGTCCCACGTCTGCGGCGACAGACTTCGGGCGCAGGAGTCGGACGAGCTCTCTTTCTTCGATACGAGAAGCGGTTGAGGAGCAACGCAGACCTGCAAAGCGACAGCACATAGCGGACTTCGCCGTTGCGAATGGTAGTGCCCGGATACGTGCTCGATCGTTGGAGAGAGCAATCACGGTTTTCGAAAGCAGTACGAGCCGTACAACTGAGCAGGATGGTGATTCCGTAGATCGGCTGAGGAATTCACTGAGCTCGGTATTTGGCGGTCTGGACGATGACGACCTTGTTAAAATTGCGGTCCAGTCGCCTTCGACTCCTCCTCCGAAAGCTGTGCCTACAGCTGAGTCTCAGCGAGACGCAGTTGAGCCATCATTTGAAGATGACGCTATTCAGATCCCTCTGCCTTGCACTCCTACACAAGAATCTGAGCCATCCTCAAGTCCTCCACGAGAGCGAGAGCCACCTTCGACTCCTCCACGAGAACGCGAGCCCACATTCAATTCTCCGAGAAGTCCAGCAGCGTCACCAACGATGCCAGCGCGAAGACCTCCGCCGCCACCGGCGCCTCGGCGTAGCAGAACTAACGTGCGGAAATCGTCGTATCGAATTGTCAACGCTTCACCACCAGAAGACGATTCGTCGGAAGACGAGCTTTACACAGTCTCGAGACCATCGTCGCCCAAGAAAACAGCAGCCATGCAAGTAGTATCATTCGGCATTCCGCAAGTCAATGTGGCGGATCATGATGATGAGACAGGTGGAGCTGTTGTGGCCCAAATCGTTCAGGACCTTCAAGACGCTCTAGACCTGACACACGATCAGAACTTGGCAAGCCAGACGAAACCGCTTGAATCGTCTGCTAATACCGTCTTTTACAATACTGCGAACAACAAAGCTATCTTGGATACACAGACGATACCGCGCAAGGTCGGTGCAGCAGTCTCCGCGAGTCCTGACAGAATAGAGCCAAGTCCGGACGTTGAAGAGTCGCCTCCACCACTGCCTAAACGGCCGCAAAAGCGGTCTCCACCTTCTCCCCAGAAACCATTACCACCTATAGTCACTTCTAGCAACACCTCGGTTTCCCGGCATCGCTCCACCATATATACTGAGGAGGTCACCACACCACAAACTGGACTGAAATCACGGAGTGCTTTCGAGACGGAGAAGTTTCGGAGAGGAGATCAAGGCCTCGGAATACAGATGCCAGTCCGGTCGCCAAAGGAGCGAGCCAGCGTGGATGCAACGATGAATGGTTTAAGACCGAGTCATTGGGCACAGACTATGGGATCGTACAAGGACAAGTGGCGACAAGGCCGCGCCTCTTCGACAACTGAGATACATATGGTTCCGCAATCACCAATCGAGGACAACCGCAAGGCTCCAGAAATTCCAGCCTCTGTGGGTTCGCCTGGGAAGCCATTCAGCTTCGATACGACCATGGACTCTGGAAGTTTCAGCCCGGAGAAGAAGGCGAGCAGCCCTTCCACGGGTGAGAAACCGCAAAAGCACGCTACACCCAACTCTCCACCACCCACTACACCGGCTCTACGAGGTGCCAGCAACAGCGCGGTAGCTGAATGGTACGCACCCGAGAAGTCCGAAAATACGGACCTCTTGGGACTTGACCTGGAACGTCAAAACCACATCATTCACTTCTTTAATGCGTCCGTTTGGCACCAGGCCGAAGCATATCTCGTTGACTATCTTTCGAGCTTGCTGGAGCGTAACGATCTTGCTCGCGCAAGACGAGTGCGCCACCTGCTCGGTGTCTGTGCAAGCTTCCAAGGCGAGCTTGAGCGTGCGATCTCTCTGTTTCAATCCGTGATTCGGAGCCCGGTGGATGACGTCTCTGCAATTGACGATGGCGATTGCGCAGCAGCATACTGGCTTGGAGACGCATACGCCCAGCTCAACAAGCGCACCGAGGCATTACTGGCTTATTCCGTCGCTGAGCGCAGCTCGCTATTCAAGGACGGTGATCTGGCCGGCCTGAGCACGTTGGTTCGCCTCGAACAAGAAGCCGTTCAATTAGGAGCATCGAGAGCAGATTTCAAGCTTCGATATGCACAAGAAGCACTGAAACAGCGGTCACCTTCCGACCCTGTGTCCATTCTGGATACTGCTGCGATCTCGATGCCAGCTGCCAGAATCCTTCTGGACAGCGAGCCTCGCAAGGATTTGAGACCAAAGCTACTTGAGCTGAACGCCAACCACTTTCGTTCAAGCACTCTGTTGAAGCTAAACAAGTCAATTCACGGCGTGGAGTATCATCGCACCAAAATCAACGCCCAAGCTTTCGTACCCGATACAACATGGCCAATGATGTACGACCCGTTCTTCTCGATCGCGAACGTTCGCAAAGGCCGACTCTTAGCGCAAGAATACAACCTCGCTGACCTATTCTCGCGGAGCGAAGGCGCGAAAGTCGCAAGATCCGTCGGTCTGAGCAACTTCGACAGCTTCACTTCCGACGACTTGCTCTGGTTGATCCGCACTATCCGAGAGTGCTTGAAGATGTTTGGGATGGGATTCAGCGAGGTCGCCACAACCCAGAGCACATGTTTCATGGTGCGCTACTCGTTCATGCTGAATGGTATCGCTACGACCTACTACTTCGCCATCAATCTGTTCAGACAGACTTTGCGGCCGGGCTATGGCGTTGATATCTGCCCAGATGGCGTATGCAGCGCTCGCATCATCAGAACTAACTTGGACTTCGACAAGGGAGTCAACCATACGGAGGCCAAGCGGATCAAGAAGCTGATCCGCGAATATCTGGATGGAGCTGCGAAGGATAAGCGAGCTTCGTATATGGGCGGTTCAAGAACGACCGAGCTTATGCCGCCTCCCATACCACCGAGACCGCAGGGTCGGGCGACCCAAGCAGGAGCAGTCAGCTGAGAAAACTGTACACTCGGTTTGAGCTCAAGTGTACAACCACATAGACACAATTAGATATTCCATTGCATGATGATCGCATCGTCTCATTCCTTCCAGTTCTCAGAACCAATCCCCCTGCATAGGTCTCGCTGTGTTCGGTCCATTCATCAAGATATCCCAATTCCCACCCGCCCAGTCCGTAGCGACACCCGTGCCCGGCACAGAGTCCACATCCATCCCGAACTGCTTCACCAGCTGGTCCCAGTTCTCCCAATTGATGTCGCCAGATGTGTCCATGACGGACATATCTAAATCACCAAGATCCAGGCCGTTAGAGTCGATGGAGTCCATACGATTCGGGCCATTGGCGGCGTTACTGTAGAACTGGCTGTTGGTGAAGTTCATAGGATTTTCTGCACTGAGCGGATTCGCTTTGGGGTTGATGATGAAGTTCCCGTACTGTGGGTTAGGCTGTTGCATGTGGTTGGTGGTGGATAGGGTGTCATAGACTGTATAGCCTGGGTTAGGGAGCACGTTCGACCTGTCGGCGAAGAAGTTCTGGTCTGCACGTGGTTGATTCGCGCCATTCGATAGGTCGATCGCGTCCATTGGGTCAACATCCTCTTGCCCGGCAGTTTCGGACAGCTTTGGCGACCTGAACAACTCGTGCTTATCGACCGGCATCTCGCCGAACGAAGGGCCACTGGCGAAACGCTGCGCTTGTGCTTGCGAGAGCGGCGCCCTCGTCATTCGTGGGCGAGCAGGATGTTCGAACATCGGGTTGGCGTTCGGGCTGTATGTTCGCTGCGGTGGCATTTGCGGCTTCGTCAATGCCTCTTCCTGTATACCTCGCGCTCGTGCATCTTTCGCTTTGCGGTAGAGCTTCCTTAACGGTCGCCAGAGATGGTCTGCTCGTGAGTCGTCGGTGAAGCGCACGCCCCAGCGACCATCCTTCGACTTCTCGACAGCTCTCCACGCCCGATCTACCAGGTCACCAGTAGTCCGCTGGCACAATTCGGACAAGATGAACGCTAGAGCATGCCACTGCATGTATGTTTTGAACAGCCAGCCCCACTTCATGGTTCTCGCCTCAGTCTCTAGGAGAAGACTGTACTCGATGTTCTCCAAGCTCGTGATGAACAGCTTCTCCTTCGTCTCATCGGGTAGACTTGCACCACCATCTTGCCGTTGGAACGGGTGATATACCATTAGCCACATCTTGCTCATCATGAGCCGTGCCACCGTTGCTGTGACCCAGAACAGAGGCACGCTCATATCACAGTGTTGGAGGTAGCGCTCTTCCAGTCGGTTGTGACATTCAGTAATCCACTTCTCTTTGTCTTCCAGCGTCACGTTCTTGTAGAAGTCTGTGCATTGACGAGGTGGTCCTGGAGGTATGTAATTGATTCGCCGAAAGGTATTGGCGACTTCGAAACGGATGAGGCAGAACGACATATCCGTGCATCCTGTCCGTTCTGGCGGGAAGTCTTTCATGCCGGGAGTAATGTCGGCATCGTTGATATTGAGGGGCATCTTTGTGTCAAATGACTGCTCGATGATGGTGGGATCGCACCCATGATCCTCGCTCGCACGCGTATCCAGCACGCACACTTGCCACCACAACCGGCGACGCATCTCGATCTCGAATGGTGACAGCCCGAAGTGAGTACCATCTCTGTGGACACCAAGCGTTTGAGCTATGCGGACAACCAGACCGGTGAGCGTCCAGATGACACGTGCGTCGTTATTACGGCGTAGACAGATGAGGAAGATGACGAAAGCGCGAAGAACGACCGTCTCTTCGGTGGTCAAGAAGTTGGCCCTTGCCAGCGCCTGTTCGATAGCGAACCGATAGCGCGCGAGCAGCACGGTCTTTTCTTCTCCGAACGTTGCTCTGCAGTCCTGGGCGTTCATGCTGGTGGTGGCGCCATAGTAGATCGTGAATAGTAACGCCTCGAAACCCTTAGACAAGTTCGAAAGGTGGGATGCAGCGCTCAGTATTGTTGGCTCGATTGTCGGGATATGTAATACTTTGACAAGAGGATCCACCCGGTCTTTGTAGACTGTCCAATACGCATGTATTTGACCAGGTAGCGGATGTAAAGACAATAGGTCGACACTCTGCGAGCTGAAGCCGAAGACCCAGCCTTGTTGCACGCCAGTCGGAAGGGTGTTGGAGTTGGAGTCGGGCGACTCGACGATGTCCTCATCCTCACTTGATTGATTTAGTATGCCTTTCAAATCTTCTACTTCGTTGCTCAAGTTGGCCCAAAAGGAGTTGTTGATGTATCTCGACTTGCCCTCGTTGACCACGAGACGTCCAAACCTGTTTTCAAATTGTCCCTTCTGCCTCTCGTCCACCCATTTTGTCCTTTGTGAGTGGTCGCCTTGCAAGTATTGATACGCCCAGCCACTGTTCGCATCGATCTCGTTCGCAGAGTTCCCTTCTTTGTGTAGCTCAGCCGAACTGCCATCACCAACGACCTGTTGTTCTGGCTGCTCATCTTGCTCTCCATCTTCCTTGTCGGAGCCTTCCACGCCCAGTCCTTTCACCACGCCTTCAAGCCTCCTAAGCCGCTCTAGAAGCTCCTTATCTCGTCCTTCTCCAGGCTTTTTGACCTTCCGTGGCGCTCGTCCTGGCGAAGGGTAGACACACTCGATATGAGCTCTGTTGCAGTTCGAACAAGGATGAATCTTGTCGCATTTGACCTTTCTCTTGCGGCACGTCACGCAGCTCCTTGGGTTTACCGTCCGACCTTGCGCATCGATGTTCGAATTCAATATGCCGCTGCGATTGTTATCGACTCCTGGATGTGGGAGACCATTTGTCTGCTCTGCTGTAAACTCCTTCTGGGCCGATGAGGGGAGGTGTAAAAAGAACTCGGACGGCGCAGAAGGGCGAGAGTTGTCGATTTCGTTGTCCTGAGGCGTGGACTTCTGTTCTTCCGTGGATGGTGTAGCAATATAGACTTCCGCCATTATAACAGTCCGCTGCTGGTGTTACGCCTGGGTCGTCATCCCCCACATCCACCTTCGTGCTCTGGGTGTTGCCCTTGACGTTCAAGTATGACTCAAGTCGCAGCTGTCGCTGTCGCTCTCCGGTGATCGTGTTCGTGCAGCAAGATCTGATCGACGTATGGCCCGTAGAAGATAGATCATGCTGTTAGTCTTACATTCTCATTTCAACTACGATGTCGATCGGTCATCAGTCAGCAGGAAGTCAAAGCTGAAGCATGTGATCGGACAAATGCAACAGCGTAAAGCCGACTTCCCGATTCGGCAGTTGCATTTGAATGAACTCTAGGGCCAAACGCTCCTAACTTCTAATGTTCACGAACCAAGAAATCCATCGAATTTCCTATTGTGCAGATTGAGCGTGTCCTGCTCGACGCGTTTCGAATAGTTCGGTAGGCCTTGAAGTCTTGAAGTGGTAGTAGGAATCCAAGGGCAGAGAGCAGGTACCCAGATCGCGCTTGCCCGTGGCACTCTGGCGACATTTTTTCGTACTGCCTGCTTCTTCGAACCAGAGAACTTGACTAACCAGAAGGCATTGTGCGAGTTTGCCAACATCGTGGTACATCTTATGTGCTCATCGTGCCGGCCAGGCAAGTGTACAGCAAAATCGTTCTCGCAAGTGGGGCTTCGGACCCAACTCGTTCTCACACTTAACAAGACAACAGACCCAAAGCACATACGTGAGATGTCGCCCACCTTGACAGACGTGATTCATGTCATTCCTCCCGACAAAGACGAGACGGTTGAAGACATCTTCGCCTGCGCCCCTGGTCTCATCTTCGCCGACGATACACGAAACTTCCATGGCGACCCAGGATCAACTATCGTCTACAAAAGCGTCCGATTCGGCAATATTGAGCTGAAGACTACGGATCCTGACCGCGAAGAGGAACGGCAGTTGTTTGGCCACTACCTATGGAACGCTGGCATCAAGATGGCGGAGCTGATCAGTGGAGAGGGTGGCGAGAAATGGTGTGTGAAAGGGCGTAAGGTGCTTGAGTTGGGAGCAGGTCAGTGTTTGCAGTCCTAGTGGTTGAGACGGGACGGAACTGATCATGCCATTCGCAGGCGTTGGACTTTGCGGCATCGTCGCCACTCTTGCTGGAGCGAAGGAGGTTGTCATGTCCGACTATCCAGCCCCTACGGTTCTCGAAAACATGCGACAGAACACGAAGCATGCCATCCCACAGGACCTTGAGCCTGTGTATCGTATCGAAGGCCACGAGTGGGGCGTCCTGGATTCTGAGTTCGCCACAGAGTCCGCTCATTGCTACGATCGAATTCTCGCAGGCGATTGCTTCTGGATGGGCTCACAGCATGTCAACCTTGTGCAGTCGATGCTACACTTCCTGACCACGGATCCTTCCGGGCGCATCTTCGCGGTTGCCGGTTTCCATACGGGACGAGCAAAGCTAGCGGCGTTCTTTGAGATTGCTGAGGCGGAGGGTATGGAGGCAGAGGAGGTCTACAAGGAGGATGTTCAGGGTGCGAGAAGGGACTGGGCTACGGAGCGAGATGGAGGCAGAGAAGATGTGACCGGGAGGAAACGGTGGCTTCTCGTTGCGATACTAAAGCGGCGTGGTGGATGAAAGTTTCGCGATTCCCCGCAACACCGATCGAATCCGCGGGCGGTAAATCAGACGGTATAGCAGCATCACCATCATCGAGGATCCAGAGAGCGATCAGTTCAGTCGGTCTAGGTCGCTGGCAACCCAGAGACATCCCAGCTCTTGACCCAGCCCTCCGCCCCATCTCCTTGAGAACAACGAGCAGTAGAACAGCAGGCCAACCACTATAGTGGCATCGCCATCGTCGTGGACCCAGAGAGCGTCCGATCCAGTCGGTCTGAGTCGTTCGGAATTAGAGACGTCCCTGCCCTCAACCCAGTATCTCCTTAAGAACAACAAGGATCTAAAAGACAAATCATCTACTGTAGTGGCATCGCTAACGATGAAAAGACAGAGATAGGAAACACATCAACGGGTTACTTCGCAGCCCTTTCCAGTGGTTTGCTCCACCTGTGTTCTCAGATGCGGTTTGTGGCAAACCTCCCACGCGGTTGGCCGCAGACGGTAGTCACACGTCATCTGGACCTCTTCAACGCAAACACACATCTCAATGATTGATATCGATTCACCATCACTATCAACGGAAGCATGACCGCCGGCATTTGCTAATGCATTTGCGCAGCCCACACCAAGATATATGGAATTGTCACTAAGGCGAGCATCACAGTCGGTCCAGATGGAACTCTCAAGCTACCACAGACCGGTCTAGAGATCTACAACTGCGCGTGCCAGACATACCTCAGTCTGCTATGGCCCCGCTACGCCTTCTGCTTACTCACGATGCAGTCCTGACTAGTTCCACCCGGCTGGCGAAAGCATAGAGGAAGATACTTTGTCATTTGTGGATGCGCTTTGTCATGCTCTTCGCTTGCCGTACAATTGCTGTAGAGGAGGCCTCTCATACTGTGCTTTGTATGCTTCCTGTAGAATTACGGTAGGCAAATGTATGGTCAAGTGTGCTTCTTCCCGTCTATCTATCTCGTCTGCCTCGGCGTTCCTATTCAGCAATGCTGTAAGGATCTTGCACGATATACAGCAAGAACATCCACCACGGTTCTCGCCAGCTCAGCACAGTCCGTTCGCCTCATCTCCACCGCAGGCTCGGCCCTCCATCGTGGTAGACGTCGCAGCTCTCAATGCCGCTTCAAACCATACCGTACACCTGCAGCCACAAGCGCGAGCTCCAGGGTGCGTTTTGCAGTTGCTTTTACGGTGAAATCATGCGTATCAACGACCCTGCGGAGTGGCAGGAGGATACCACCGGATTCGTGCCGTTCGACTACGTCGATTGCCATCATAACAAGACGGCGCGGAGGAGGCATGAGTGCAGGGATTGTAGGAAGAACAAGATGGTGGCGAGAGGGAGAAGTGCCGTTGCCTCGGGTTCGAAATGATGTATGGTAGGACGTGGTCCACGGAGCAGCATCGAGTGCCGTGCGATGCTGTGAACACATCTGAAGGCTCGGAGACCAATGGCAGCCGATAATATACATGTATCTTCTAGGACGTGGTTGTTTCCAAAGTGCTGTCGTCGCAAGCAAGCAAACCCCTGTCATTGGTCGCGGGTGGCTCGGGGAGGATCGAGTCTCGGGCCGAAAAAGGCAATCGCGAAGTGCTAAAGCTTGGCGTCTAAGTTTTGACTACACCACATTTTCCTATGCTGCGAATAACCTAATCAACCTCGACTTCATAGCGTCCCGAACTACTTGGAAGACCGGAAAGCCAAGATGGTGCAAGGAGCGATCAAGAAAGCGAAACCCGCTGCACCAAAGATGTAAGCAGCGACTGTCCTCCGCACAGAATCTGCTTGGATGTTGATATAAAAGTTGATATAAAACTTCAGGACGCAGCGCAAGCAAACCGGCAACAAGGTCATCAAACCGAAGAAAACGGTGCTAGTGAAGCAGAATCAGATCAAGAAGGTAGGGTTGCTGTGACCGAGCCTAGGTCCCTTAGCGGCGGTATTAATGCCAAAGCAGAAGCACTCGTCAGGACTTACGGCGATGACGGAGAAATCTCTTGCTGGCAAAGCAGGGCATCTGGAGTTGCTTAGGGGAGGTAAGAGGGATGGCAGGATCGGGGGCTCGAAGACTGGAGCTGCGAAGAAGGGGCAGTGATGTAGGCTGGAAGAGAGATCGAAATGTGAAACTGCATGCCGAGCGCACGGCTGCTGAGGACCGCGGCTCTGGGCCAGGGCGCTGCTGGCGAGAATCCGAGCAAGGCGAGAGAAAGAACTTCGACTGCGACTTGAAGAACCGCGCCGCCTCCTGGTCTTGGCTCAAGGACCACAGAAGCCGAAGTCGCGGAGAAGACGAAGGCAGCACTTCCAGCAGCAATTAGTTGTTGGTGTGGCGGGACTCATTCAGAAGACTTCCTGCATCGATCAAGGGTATCATAAAATCCGAAACATGTACGTAAGAGTCGTATATACACCAGCGTCGCTGACCGGCTTTCTCATCACATACGTATACAAGGCGCCAGTATTGGCAGACAGCCATAAGCCGCAGATCGGATCTCATAGATACCTTCTAGTCCTCCACGGCTGGTCCCACTTCTGCTCGTCCCTACCATGGAGAGTGTACGTATCAACATCAACCTCCCTCGTAACCTCAATATCGTGCTTACTCGTCACGGTTGACGACTGTGGGCTCTTCATCTCGTTGAACTCCACGTGGCTGCCCATCACATCATCAACGTCTCTTGAATTGCCATGCCGCTTGTATCCACTGCTGGCCCCTCCATGAGCTGACTACTTCGACCGTGGGTTGGATGGCTTCTCCGAGACACGATCGAGCACCAGAGGGTGCTTTGAGACGTTCTTGATTCGAAAACAATTGGGAGAACTACGCTGAGACACTTGCTAACTGTCTGCTGCAGGAGGTGAACCACAATCCTCCGCCACAGTGTACCATCAAGACCGGGTACATTCGAAAAGAATGGAGCTCTCTGTCCGACGCCGAGAAGACGGCATATATCAACGCAGTCCTATGCCTGCAGTCAAAGCCCTCGAAGAGCAACAGCGCCTATCCGGCACCGGGAGCTCGGAGCAGATACGACGACTTCGTAGCGACCCACATCAACCAGACGTTGACGATCCATGGAACCGGCAACTTCCTCTCGTGGCACAGATACTTCATGTGGACGTACGAGCAAGCGCTGCGCAATGAGTGTGGCTACAAAGGCTACCAGCCCTACGTGAATTGGGGCAAATATCCTTTGGATCTGTACAACGCACCCTTCTTCGATGGCAGCGCCACTTCGATGAGCAACAATGGTGCATTTGTGCAACACGACGGCACTTACGTCCCATCAGCGCAGCAACCCGTTATTTACGTACCACCGGGCAAGGGCGGTGACTGCGTAACAACTGGACCATTCAAGAACATGAAAGTGAACCTTGGGCCTGTTGCGCCTGCGCTCTCCTTCGTGACGCCGAACCCAGCTACGAACGGTCTTGGCTACAACCCGAGATGCTTGAGGAGAGATATTTCAGCTTGGGCGGCTCAGCGAGCGAGCACCGACCAGAACACCACGGATCTCATCACCCAAAACACCAACATCGCCGACTTCCAGAATGCGATGCAGGGCGCCTTCAATCAAGGCTTGCCACTGCTCGGTGTGCACACTGCCGGCCACTTCTGGGTTGCTGGTGATCCAGGTGGTGATCTGTTCGCTAGCCCAGGGTAAGTCTTTTGACCCTCTCAAGCATCATTTCCAGCCGCCTCGTCCAGATCGTTGACTGTAGTGGCGGCACATACGTTCTCGTGTTGCAGAGGAGGCAAAAAGACTATCCAGTTTAACATGATACTGACCATCGGACAGTGACCCATACTTCTTCCTTCACCACGCGCAGATCGACTGCACCTGGTGGATCTGGCAGAACCAAGACCCTACGAACAGACAGTACGCCGTCGCAGGAACAATCACGCTCAACAACAACCCGCCGAGCAGAGCCACCTCGTTGGATGACGTCATCGAGCTGGGCGTGAATGCGCCGCAGGGTGTTAAGATTAGAGATGTCATGAGTACCTTGGACGGAACCCTGTGTTGTGTCTATGCCTAGGCAGGCAATCGTAAGATGGAGATGTCAGTCTACATTGTGCGATTAATCGAAACGTTCTCCAGGTTTCATTTCATCTTTGAGCTACGTCGATGGGTCTGGTGAGATCAATTGAAGCATACCTTACCTGCCACGGGAATGTTGTTCTCCTCCTCGTCTTGCCTCCGAGCATGCCACCACTACAGTCGATCATGTCTATACGGAGTGTTCTTTGCTTTTATGTTGTCTATTCGATCCTCGGCACGTCACGCTGCATCGCCTCCTCCCCCCCATGCGAGCTAGCCAACTCCGCAAGCGCCACACCACAAGCGGCTCCTTCGAGGTCATTTATCGACCAGGATTCCCTGTTTCCGTGTAATCGACGCCCTGTTCTGTAAGTATGCTTGTACCTTCGTTGTCGCAAGTTCGCAACGTTCCAGCTGTTCTTCCTCCACACCGTCGGTATAGATGTGATGTCTGCGCCACTCATCAAAGGCAAGAGGAGCATGAGCTTCCTTAGCCCAAAGCGACGGAAGACTACGGCAAACCTTAAGGTCAATGGGCAACAACTCAACGGCGATGCGCCGACAACACCTTCCCTCGGGTCCCCCATTGGCGAACGACCACCTGCGGCGCATCGCCCTTTCTCGCAGCCTGCCGTACCGAGTACGAGCAACGGTAGTATAAGTAGCAGTGGTGATGGCAATCTGTTCTATGCCTATGCGCGCAAAGTATGCTTGACTTATGCCTCGGCCACACGTACTCCTGCTGAAGCGTAATTGTATTTCTAGGGTGATGATCTCAAATCGCGGTACCTCCTTACATTCGCATCCGCCCCCATAGCCAACGAATGGTGGTTGCATCTGCAGACCAACTTTCCCGATGCGACAAGACCCGGCGCACAGCTATTCAGCTTTCGAACTGATGACTTGCTCTCCAAAGCCTGGCGACATCCATCATTTGCTCATTTGAAAAGCAAATGGATGTACATATCGTTCTCCGAGGCGCCAGAAGATGGCATTGGTGGGGCGGCGCAGGGCATAATACCGGTTCAAGATGCTGAGGGCAATATGCTTGGGGGTGGTGCGCCGGCAAGTCCTTCTACTGTGGAGATGCAGAAGGAAGCGCGACGGGTCAAGACGGAGGTGCAGAAACTGGAAGAGCATTTTGAGAAGATGATGGCCGCTGTAGAGAAGAATACCGAGAAATTAGCGGCGCTGGCAAATAGACCGGAACGGAGTACGAGCGATGTGGTGTCCTTCAACAATGTCGACTCAGATGCTGGAAGCGCTAAGGAGGGCTCATTCGACATGGGTGTTCTATCAGGTCACTTCGTACGGATGAACGATCTGTTAAGCAAGAACACGCAACACGTTGAGGATCTCACGAAGAAGCACTATGAGAGTGAGACCAGACTGAAGGAGGCGATCGAGACTCTAGATGCAAGGCAGAACAACGAGCGGCTAGATATGCAGCAACTAGTGTCACATTTGGGTCGGATCCAGTCAATGATGGAGAACGCTGCGATGGACCACAAGGATAGCGCGCGAGAGCCTCCGCCGCAGCAAAGCCAGCCTTTACAAGTAGACTTCTCGCCCTTGTCCGACCGGCTGGGAAAGGTTCAGGAAGCCGTGGAGCAGAACTCTGAACTGATCAGAGCTCTATTGAACGAGGGCGAAGACAAGCCAACGAAGCCATTCTGGGGACAAAAAGACGTACCTGCGCAGCCCGATCTGAGCCCTCTCACGGAGCACCTCGAACGCATCAACAACGCCATCGAGCAGCAAAGCGAGGATGTCAAGGCCCTCGTTGGGTATGCAAGCGGCGAGAACAGCAGCCGCACCGATGAAAAGACTACTCAGCATTCTATGGGGTTGACACCTCTGGGCGAGCACTTGGAGCAAATCTACAACGCCATTGAAGAGGGCAACAAGTACGCCCGGCAGCCGCAGGAGCAGTCTCAAAACAAGCCTCAAGATACAGATCTTAGTCCGCTTACTGACCATCTAGCGACGCTTGTCGAACACTCGCAGCAGAGCAACAAACATATGCAAGAACTCGTGGAGTCGCAGAACACTGTGCGTGACGCTGTCGAAGCGAACGGTGGCGAGATCGACTTCACTCCATTGGCTGAGCTCCTGGATTCCATCCGCGAGTCAACAGACAGCAATGCTGAGGTCGTCAAGAAGTTACTCGAGTCCCAAGAAGCCACACGCCGTGAAAGCGCCATCGACTTTGGGCCGTTGAAGGAGCATCTTGAGGCTATCCGGACATCGACCGACAACCACGCCGAGCAAGTCAGAAGTATGGTGGAGACTCATCAATCAGCTGCCAAGTCGATGGGGAGTCCGAATCTCGATCTTTCGCCTCTTACGGATCGCTTGAACCGGATCCATTCGACTTTACAGAAGCAGACGGGTGCACCTGGTACTGGAGATGGAAAGTTTCTAATCAACGCACTGACCTCGCACCTCTCGAAAATCCAAGGTGTCACCGAGCAAAATGCACAGCACGTCAAGGCTCTTCGTGAGAAGCAGTCTTCGAGCGGCGACAAGATGCACATCGCTGTTTCAGAGACCTCCGAGCAGATTCGCGCCTTGGTCAAGCGGAACGAGGAGAACGAAGCTCGCATGGAGGCGCAGAACAGCCAGATGCGAGAGCTGATGTCAGGGCAGAGGGAGATGGTTGAGGTCATGCGGTCGCTCGCGAAGAGCGTCGTCGCGCAGAATAAGGGCGTTTGCGACCATATTGTTATCCCTCCACCAAGAAAGATGGGCAGGAAGGTTGTGGGGTTTGTATACGATGCGGTATGTTCTTGACCCCTTTTTGAATACCTAAGACACTGCTGACCTTGTGATTTCTGGTTTTCAGAAGGAGGGTACGCCATGAGACGCGCATCGACCCTCGTGTATCTAAGTTCCAGAATATACTAACACACCACATGCCACGTGAGAAGAGTACGTTGTACGCCAAACAGTCTCAGCTTACACTCGCAAAGCTCATGGATGCACGCACAAGCGCACGGCCAACATGAGTGTTCTGTAGAACACTGCTCACTCTCAAGGCACTTATATTGGTGCCTAGCATACTATGCCCTTACTCAGAAGAAGATTGTTGGTACTGCCATAAAACTTTAGCCTCAAGATGGTAAGTAATTCTTCAAAGGCCTATTAGAGTAAAGCCATTCAAACACTCGGCTGGCGCTGAAATGCCAATCGTGGTATAGATGTTGCTTACGCCAAACTTTAGGCCCAGCTCTCTGGATACTTGTGCCACACCACGAACAAATTTTGGCGCCCCGAACGTGATTGCAATCGTGACTCTGCGTACAATCAGCGCCCGGTCCCTGCCAGAGTGGAACATCTCAAGCATTCGTGTCTGCTCTCATCGTCTCTTCTCCAATAGCAACACCAGATCAACTACTACGATGGCACCAGATCTCGCACTCATTACGGCAGCCCTCGCCGGTACAGCCTTCGCCTCTCAGTGGACTAACGTGACGCGAGAAGATGGCCACATCGTGACACTTGGCGTTGGCGGCATAAATGTTGAGGAACCCGGGGTACGGTACACACCAGTTCATGTTATCGAGACGATGCTAACAGACGCGGAGAAGTATTGGACTATTGTACCGGTCTCCGATGCGGCGCACACCCCTGCGTATCATGAGGTACCACTTATTGAATTTGCTGGCTTCTAGACCGTGCTAATCGATAGGCAGGCTCTGCCAAAAAACAGAACTGTTGTCGATACAACGTTCTCCACGAGAGTCTCCCCCATCAGTGGCTCCAAAGTATTACTCGTCCCCACTCGAAGACTTGAAGGCTGCTAATAGATATCGTAGACTCCAGCCCCCGGAACCGACTACGATGCGTTCAAATGCCTACGATTGTCCGATCGAGTGGATCTCCGACTTCATCAGAAGAGAGGGGATCGAATACTGCGACCAGGTGGCCGGCTACGGCTATGGGTGTCTGACGCTGTGCCGCCGAGACTGGCTTGCCGAGTATAACGCCCACCACGAGCAGAAGATGAAAACGTGGATCGAGCCAGCGACTACTACGACCACGCACTCGGAACCCAGCATCATCACCTTCAGCAAGGCATCGTCGGAACCCGCTCTGACACCAACAAGCATCCCTCAAACACCTCAATTTCCCCAACTAGCAAAAAGAGAAAACGCAACAGAGTTCCGACAGCGGATGGAGGATATTTTCTGCTTTGGGAAGTGGTGGTGTCTCTCGAAAAGGGAAGATTCGAAAAAGCCAACAATCCTCCCTCAAGTGCCAACAAGGATCCCTCGAGGGCCAGCAAGCACTCCTCAAGTACCGCACGTCATCCCCGAGAATCTGGGCCGTCTGGCGCACTGCCCTCTGGACCAGATTAGCGACATCATCAAGACTGCGCCCATCGAATCCTGCGAAAAAGTGGGCTCAATCAAGCCCTATTGTTCTACGGTGTGCCGGTCGGCTTGGGTCGAGCACAACAACCAGAATCACGAGCCGCATATTCGGATTGGAACCGTCCCGATGAAGTCCACCATCTCTACTTTCAAGGCTGAGCACGTGGATCCCTGAAGGAGTCGGAATTCATGGGATAGATTGTCCAGAGTTCGAATCATGTCTAAGCACGCAGGGTTGGTGTTGGCGGCGTTCAATGTGTGTATGTATCTTTGCTAGATGTGTCGTCAATAGAACCGGAGAATCGTTGCTTCGCGCCCAGTGTCAAGTTTGGTATCGTCGTTGATGCCATTCAGCCTCCAAGCTCGCATGAGCTAGGAGGCTGGGAGCGAACTCAATAGAGACGCTCACATTGCCCCCTTGTTCTGATCATCGTATCGTGGCCTCCTAATTCATCTCCAAGAACTGTTGTCCCATATCGGGTCGCTTCCGAGCACATCTGGATGCGCCCTAACCCATTGCTCCACCTCTCGACACGTGGCTAGCCATGTCTTGCTCTCATCTCTTCTCTTAGCAAGATGCTGCAACACCGTCTCCATAGCCTGCAGCCTCTCATCGTTATCATTCAAGAACGGATGAAATAGCAGAGACAAAAACCCGCCCTTCTTAATCGTCTTATCAATCTGCCGCACCAACGCCTCAACAAGCACATCTGGCCCCTGCGCGTCTTCCCGCAGCACACCCTTCAACACCCTCAATTTCCCAAAACTCTCCATATAGTAATAAGCATCCACAGTACTCCACCAAAACGGCAATACCACAATCGAGTCCTTCCCACCATCCACATCCACCACAGCACCTTCCTGCGCAGCCGGACTGATATACCCGAGCCCGAACTCCCGACACATCTTCAACGTTCTCTCGCCGTGTATACTGCCTCCTGGGGTCTGAAGCCGCGATACATTTCCACCTTGCCATTCTCTTCCTTCGAGAGGAACCCTACCATCGCTTCGAAGCTTCGTTCGAAGTTTCCCCGCTCGTCTTGCTCGTCTTTGCACTCTTTCGACCACGCTTCGTGCTGCCAGGCGTGCCAGGCGACTTCGTGGCCCGCTTCTGCGATGCTCTTGATCGCGTCCGGGTAAACGCCGAGGTTCCAGGATTCGGCGAAGTAGGTTACGTGGATATCGTATCTCTTCGCCAGGGCGAGGAATTTGGGGAGCATGCGGACAACAGAATAATGCGATCCGATCGGCTGGTCGTCAGGCCAGAGACCTCGATTGATGTCCGCCGCTTCTCCCATATTGTCGAATGTGACTGTTATGGCAGCCGACGCGTCGTTGGGCCATGGGCCGCCGGTAGGCCTCTCGGGGGACATGATGCAGTATATATGATCAGGAAAGGTGATTGAGAGGTATGTACTTACGTGGGAGCGAGGAGAGGTGTGAGATCGAGCTGACTACGACCTTCTTCTCAAAGTATACACGATAGCGATTAGCAGGAGGGGGTATTGTCGAAAGGGTCGTCGGTAGTTGAAGCCCTGGACTGCAATTAAGTGTTCTCCGGGCTTTTGAATTCTCCTCGAGCTCAGTACAACTGCTGTCGTTGTATTGAAATCCGCATTGCTACGGACGAGACCAATGACCAGCGAATCGATAGTTCTCCCTGAAAGCAATCCTCCTCGAGCTGTTGTACTGCCTGATATTCCGGCATTGGCCAATCGGGGATATTCGAACTCAGACTTTGCCGTCAGTGCCCGCCACAACATTGCCCCGCTAATGTGAATGTGCACGCCCTCGAGGTCGGAAGCGAAAGATGGTGGCGTGCGTTGTGCAAACATCGACTGCCGGAGCGCGATCTCGAACGAAGATACGGAGTTGCGTGAGTAGAGCAGCTGGTGTGCTTGCAGCATACATATCTGTTGAACGGCCCGAGAATCTTCCCAACGGCCGTTCCTGCGATCTGCGGCGGAACGGTTTTCTAGACTAGCGAGAGGTCTCCCAGACTTCATCCTGCCTCACTGCATGTCCCGGCGAAAGGTCATGTCTTTAATGTCTATTGCCTTCCAGCGTTGCACATTGTATAGAGCATACACTAGAACGCCGCGTTAGCCTCAAATCTTTTCCAAAGCCTGTCACTACTCGTCAAACGCCTACCCGCAGTGTAACAAAGAAGAGAAACATCGGATCGCTGCAGGTGCTTGGATCCCGCTGCCGCCTCTTTACGCGCACGTGGAAGACATTTGAACGGCTGCAGTGCTGCTTGATTGCTGAAGAGCTGGGTATCGTGACCGTAGGGTGGGAGCATGACTTCGCCGCCAGGCGCGCTGCAAGATGGTACGTACATATATCGTCACTCCACACCTCACAATTGCCTTGTGTTTCCCCCGGTCAGGCAACTAGATCCGTTGCAACTACATCGAGGCGGACCGGAAGCACGAGGTCGAATCACTCGCTCTGAGTCACGCGTCAACATAGTCTCTTGAGACTAAACCACAGAACGTCCAAGACATGCTGACTCGAAGCTCCCCACATAGACGTCAACAGGAAGACCGGTTCGCGTCCTCCGACCCTCCAGATCCCCAAGACTCGACTTGGCAACGGCAACAACAATATCATAGCGACAAGGGGCAGCACCTTGACGGTTGATGCAGCAAGCAGAAGATCGTCGGCAGAGGCAGTGGAGCAAGACGCATACGAGAAGTTGACTCGGTACGTGAGATCGTCAATCACATGATACATAACGTGCACCTTGCGAAAGAGAAGCATGAGGACAAATGTGCATGTGCAGCTAGCGTTGCATCATACAGACATATGAGTGATCGCCGCTGACAGGATATATGAAACAGATCTCCCATCCTTTCGGCAGCAGACAGCGGTCTTCGACGGATACGGCAGCAACCACAGCGGCCTCAACCTCAGCTCCAATCCCGGAAAGCATCCTCACCGCACCTTCACCCAGCACAGGCAGAGACTGGGCCCTCACCCCAGCTCTCGCCCACACCGTCTCGCAAGTCTTCGTTTCATCAGCTCACCGGCCCAGTGTCACCGACTCTCGCCTTCACCGAAGACCTCACTCGCTTTCCCTCCGAGTCACTTCACTCATTCTCTTTCGCCCACCAGAGCAGCGAGACACTACATAACCGTCAGAATGTGCTGAAGCGCAGCATCGAGTTCATGCGCGATAAGCTCGGCTGGGCTGCTTCTTCGCCTCGGATCGCAAGTGCGCAGGCTCGGTTAGCAGGTGACGAAGAGTTGCTCAGCATGATGGAGCTACTCCAGAAAGCCAGCATCATGAGCCCTGATGGTCTGGCTCCGAGTCAGGCTGGGCTTGGAATCGATCGAGGTCCGCTCACAGGACCAGCACATCTGACCAACGAGAATCTATTCGAGAAGAGCTTCATATCGCAGAGTCCGATTGAGAGCCCCAGTAGCATCACCGAGGAGGAGGAGCCTGATGCTGGGAGTGCAGTCAATGCAGCGCCTTCTGTCCTCGGCACCGTCATCGAGAACGGGCGCAATGGACGGAGTGAAGTGCTGCCTACCACAAGCACCGTTCTGGCGACCCGAACCAAGGATGAGCCCGCCCGCAAAATTTCAGCTCCTTCGAAGGTCGAACCGTTCAGTCCAGATCTGCCTGCCACAAAGCCGGCCGAGCGACCTCAGCGGGCCTCTTTTAAGCGAACGTATACCGATGTAGCCGGCTACTCATTGCAGCACAGGCTTACGGAAGCGCTGGCCCAGCCATATCACTCGAACCAGTCACCATCTACAATGTCCACAACCAACGCTCCAGTATTTCGACCTCCACCACCGGCTCGAAGCGGCACCACAGTGAATGAACGCGCTCCGCATGGTCATAGGAACAACCAAGCACAAGCCATCTTCACCACGGGTGCCGACAGCCCTTGGACTATCACCGCCGCGAATGATCTTGCATGTCTTGTCTTTGGCGTGACAAGAGCAGAGGTCCGCAAGCTTGGTATCATGGAGGTCATCGCCGAGTCGCGTCGAGCATGGCTAGAGGAGCGACTACAGAACCCTGATGCTGGTTCGGAGTCACGTCAAGGCCAGCAGCAACCCAAGTCACCAGCAGCGAATGGGCACGTTGAGGGCCACATTCAAGCGGCAAGTGCGGGCCTGGCAGGAACCATGGGTGGCGGCATAACGGCCAGACTGCTTTCAAAGCCACCATCGAAGTACTCGTCGGCTTATAGGAGGAGCAAGACGGAGGGTCATGGCAATATCGCACATGCTGCGTCGCCACCTATGAAGACAGAAGAATCGAAAGGCCCCACACCACACCACGTTGCGAACAAGAGCAGGGGAGTGTTGCTATGCGGCGACGTCGTTCCCATCCGAAAGATGAATGGCTCCACCGGCAGTGCCTCACTATGGGTGAAGGAGAAGAGCGGAGGCCTTATTTGGGTACTCGAAGAGATCGCGGAAGACGTCGCCTTCCTCACCATCGATGAGATCGGCTCTGTGCTCCGCGGCAAAGGCGACATTTCACAAATCTGGGGTCTTGAGCGAGTCCGGAACGGCATGGACGTCACACGGCTTATCCCGGCCTTTCCGAAACTGAAAGGCACGAACACCGGCGCTGTGGACTACGATGCTGTGGCGAGACTGAAGAGCTTCACGGCGCGAACAAGCAACAGCATCAGCATACCTACCACGGTCGAACAGCTGGATGGCGAGAGCAATACTTTTCGCGTCAGCTCTTTCCCACATATTGCTGGCATCCTCGTACTGGATCCGGCAACGATGAGAGTCAGTAGTAGCAACTCGGTTTTCTCATCGGCACTCTTCGGCTACGCCAATCCGGACGGCATGCCCGTCACCGACCTTATCCCTTGCTTCGATGGTATATTGCGAGTCATGACAGATGAGGACGAAATCGACCTCGTCGATGGTATCATCATCCCAGAGCACTCGTTCCGTCGCGCACGGGCACTTTTGGCCCTCCGAGAAGGCAGTTCCGATGCAGCAGCTGTGTTCCTCAAACCCAGCGGCCTCCCAGCGCGGCATAGAGACGGGGCGGAGATCATGGTCGATGTGAAGATGCGGGTCGTGAAGAGTGAGCGGGATCCGATGTCCTCTTCATCCAACGCGGTTATCGAAGAGAATGCGCCAAGCGGCGTCGTGTATGCTCTCTGGATCACGTATTCACGGCAAATGCACGCTGTGAACCATGGTGTCGGGCCTGTCACTCCAATGATGAGCAGACCAGGCACGCCGCCACAGCAGCCGGTTCCAGGAGGGAGCCGAGGACACATCGACTCCGTGGTACCCAGTCCGAGGGCCTCAAGCACCATTGAAGGAGAGCACGAACTCCGCACCACACTACTCACGCAGCAGCTAGAAGAAACCAAAGCCAGCGAGCAGGGCGATGAACCTTCCACCGACGACCAAGAGCCCTACGAGCACCCCTCTCCGGAAATGGTCGAAGCCGGTTGCCGCGCCATCAAGAAGAAACGCATCGACGACTTCGTCATCCTCGAAGAGATGGGTCAAGGCGCCTACGGCCAAGTCAAACTCGCTCGCTACAAGAGAGCATCGGCGAAGAAGATGGTTATCAAGTACGTCACCAAGCGTCGTATTCTGGTCGATACCTGGCACCGCGATCGTCGTCTCGGTACGGTTCCGCTCGAGATTCACGTGCTTGACTACCTTCGCCGTGACGGGCTGCAGCATCCCAATATCGTGGAAATGGCAGACTTCTTTGAGGACGACGTCAACTACTACATCGAGATGGTGCCGCACGGTCTACCCGGAATGGATCTATTCGATTACATCGAGCTCCGCGTAACGATGGACGAGGCCGAGTGCCGTAAGATCTTCATCCAGGTCGCCGCAGCGCTAGCTCATCTACACGGTACCGCTAAAGTCGTGCACCGCGACATCAAAGACGAGAACGTGATCCTCGACGGCGAGGGCAGGGTGAAGTTGGTGGATTTCGGAAGCGCAGCGTACATCAAGTCGGGGCCTTTCGATGTCTTTGTTGGCACCATTGGTAAGCCGATCCCCTTCCCACCTACTATCTCTTGCACTCTGCTAACGAAGAATCCTAGATTACGCCGCCCCCGAAGTCCTCCGTGGCCTCCCCTACCGCGGCAAAGAGCAAGACGTCTGGGCTCTAGGCATCTTGCTCTACACCATCGTCTACAAGGAGAACCCTTTCTACAGTATCGACGAGATCATGGACCACGATCTGAGAGTACCCTACGTTATGAGCGAGGAGTGCATTGATCTGATCCGCAAGATGCTCGACCGAGATGTGGAGAGGCGGATCGGGATTCAGGCTGTGTGTGAGCATGCGTGGTGTTTGATGGAGGATGAGGAGGAAGAAGAAGACGAGGTGGCGGAGGTTGAGGCTTGAGAGATGCGATGGTTCGAACGATGACTGGCCGCACGGGATGTGCGATGCATGGGTACATGGCGTGAGATGGATTGCTAGATGTCTCGCGACAAACGACATGATGATGATGACGAGCATGATGGGACTGGCTGGGATACTCCCGAAAAATTGCTTGAGCTGCTTTGCTCGGTTTTAGCGTTGCGGGAGCATTGAAGGGTGACTCCGTATAGGAGAACTCGCTCGCTGTATATACCCAACAATGAAGTAGCTGTCCACGAGATCAAAGCGCTCTGAGGAATGAAAACCGCTCTCGACACCACCCGAGGAGCACGAGACGTGGTACGCTCACACACTCGCCGTGGTATCCAGAGGCTTTTCGATCGTCCTTCCAGAATCTGGTTCTATTTCGAACGTCTGCTGTTGATAATACTAGGGACCCTGCATAGAGGTGCAGCTGAGAGTCACCCCACAAATGCATGTGGCGCCGATAGGCGTGAGATGGCGTTCTTTATAGGTTTCCAGACGGCCTTGAATGCTGACGTGACGACTCTTCACCGAGCCACTAATCGTCCATCTGCTGTTGATGAGCATGCCGAGAACAGATCGAGGAAGGAGACTAGGACAGGCAGACGGGCGCCACGTAAAGAAAAGGAAAAAGCGCGGCCAGCGGCCAGCTAACCGGTGTAATCAGTCAGATTCAAGGGTGGCCGGGCCGGAGTAGTACGCTTATAGGAAGCACACCCGACTCGTGGTGGATGCTGTCGTGCGTTTTGGCATTGTTTTTCTGGACGGCGGGTGGAAGTGGTGGATGTAACGCGAGTAGCGGTGGGATACACGTGTCGACGTGGGGATCTGCACAGTGGCTGCCGGAAAAAGAAGAAAGGAAGCTATTCGGGCTGCATGTGAAATTCCACGTCCCCCCAACGCATAACGCAATCGCAGTACGTCTTGTCCAGACGTTTTTCGACGAACGGATGCAGCGCAGCAGTGCCATGCAGCGGCCCATGCACGTCTGACTGGGAATTTTTCTGTACGGAGATATATATTATATCTGTTCTGCTTCCTCTCACCATGTCTGATCCTCCCATCACCCACTCTCTCGACCCTACCGGCCCTTCGCACGGCTACCCAGCACAGGATCGAGCAACTGAGAAGAGCGATATCAGCGATTCAACGGCCTCACATCCACCTCGATCGAAACCCGACCCAACGACAGGCGGGCAGAATGCCTCCCAAGGAGGAGTAAGTCAATGTTCTCCCAGACAGCATCGGCCACCACGCAGCGCTCTATCATTTCACGCTTGACCGCACGTCCGATACACTGACTAAGACTCCTCACCAACAGATCACCACCTCCAATGCCCCCAGTTCCTCCGAACTCACCAGTCTTAAGATAAAGCTCCAGAACGGCCTACGCCAATTCCCGGACTTCCCAACCCCAGGCATACTATTCGAAGACATCATGCCCCTCTTCTCATCCCACGAACTGCACACCGACCTCATACGGGTGCTCGAGCTAAAAGTCGCAGAGGTCTTTGGCACGAAGCTGGGCGAGAAGAGCGATGTCGATGTGGTCGTTGGACTCGAGAGCAGAGGATTTCTGTTCGGACCTACGCTTGCGCTCAGACTCGGGGCGGGATTCGTGCCGTTGCGGAAGAAGGGGAAGCTGCCGGGACCTTGTGAGACTGAAGCGTTCGAGAAGGAGTATGGTGCCGATCATTTCCAGTTGCAGAGTGATGCGATGAAGAAGGGGCAGAAGGTTGTGGTGGTGGACGATATTATCGCGACAGGTAAGACGGTCGGTTGGGAGATTGGAGGCGATGGTAGACTGACATGTTACTTCAGGTGGCAGCGCAGCAGCAGCTGGTCGTCTTGTTCGCAAGCTCGGCGGAGATCTTCTAGGATACGTTTTCATGATGGAACTTGACTTCCTGAAGGGCCGGGACAAGTTGGATGCTCCGGTCCATACGCTGTTCTCGGGACAAGAGGAGAGTCTGAAGAAGGAGACGTAATGAAACGAGCATACGGCAGCCTTGATAGACCTCAACGCCCTAAGGTTGTACGATTCTACAACTCGATCGAAGGACATGGAAGCAAGTCCAGACGATTGTACAGCCTGTACGCACAGTGACGGATTCGTTCTCGATCTATACGATGCCGGCACTCACTCATATGACGGCTATTGGGGAGATGGTGCTGGCGTCGATGTCGAGAACGATACGGCTGATGCACATAGATATGCATAGATCACGAATATGATACCCAACTCCATCTATATCACATCTTCGTTTGCATCTATGTCTACAATGTCGTTACTGGGCGACAGACTTTCCGTGACAGCAACAGGCGACATCGGAGCTCCAACCCCACATACCATCATATCAACCACAAGCTGCTTTCGAATTGGATCTACGCGTGAGTGTCCTGTTGCTCATCGTAACTTCGAAACTTACTACCGATGACTCTACGCTGTCGCATCAACCACCATGAACACCAGCCGCAAAACAACCCGGCTGCTCCCTCCACTCAGTCTCTGCCGAAGCAGAACTTCAACACCACCACAACTCCCATCTTCCCCAGCCCCCCCAATCCGCCACAAATCAACCATCCCCACCCCTAATGGCCCCCTCACCGGCATCCGCATCCTAGACTTCACCCGCGTCCTCGCCGGGCCCTTCGCCACCCAAATCCTCTCCGACTACGGTGCCGACGTGATCAAAGTCGAAACCCCCCTCACAGGCGACGGCACCCGCGCCTGGCAGGGCAAGGACGAAGCCTCCTGCTGGAAACCCGGCACCGGGCCGATGAGTTTCTTCTTCGCGGCCATAAATCGCGGGAAAAGGAGTCTTGTCCTGGACCTCAAGAAACCGGAGGGCAAGGAAGCCGTGCATCGGATTGTGGAGCAGGGAGGGATAGATGTGGTGGTTGAGAATTTCATCCCTGGGACTGCGGAGAGGTTGGGGATCGGGTATGAGGCGTTGAAGGGGTTGAATCCGAGGTTGGTTTATGCGTCGTTATCTGGGTACGGATCCACAGGGCCGTATGCGAGGCGAGCTGGTTACGATGCCATTGCTGCGGCGGAAGCGGGCTTCATGCAGGTTACCGGCCACCCTGGCGCGCCTCCCGTGCGTGCAGGGCTGGGGATGACGGATATGGCGACGGGACTGTACGTGCACGGCGCTATTGCTTCGGCGCTGTATAGTCGGGAACAGACGGGTCGGGGGCAGTACATCTCGGCAAGTCTGTTCGAGAGCCAGATTTCTATGTTGATCAATGTGGGCGTGAACTGGTTGAATCGAGGCATCGAGGGTCAGAGACACGGAGCAGCACATCCGAGCGCGGTGCCGTATAATGCTTGGGAATGCAAGAATGGGATTTGGATGGTTGTGGCTGCGAATAGCGAGCAGCAGTATCAAATCCTTTGTTACAAGATCGAGCGACCGGAGCTGACTGAGGATGAGCGTTTCAAGACCAATGCTTTGCGAATAGAGAACAGGAAGGAGATGGATCAGATTCTGGCAGATGTGTTTGTGACCAAGAGTTCCGACGAGTGGTTGGGGGTCTTCGATGGCTCCGGTCTAGCGCACGGACCCATGAACACCATCGAGCGAGCGTTCCAGCATCCCCAGATTCAGGGGAGGGATATGGTGGTTCCGATGGAGTGGGATGCACTGGAGAGCGGTCAGTGGAGCGGCATCGGTCCTGCCGTCAAGTTCAGCGAGACCAAAGCTGGTGTAAGGCGGATGCCGCCCAGGTTGGGTGAGCACACGCAGGAAGTGCTCAAGGAAGCGGGTTACGGCGCCGAGGAAATCGAGAAAGTTGTGCGCTGAGTAGATGTGTGAGCATGTTCGTGTAATCGTAATGCAATTTCCCTACCTTCCAACAATAATCCATCAACTCCCGCTGTACCCAATACCAAAACCCCTCATTACCTCAACTCCCCCCGCCCAGCCGGATTCCTCTCTCTCCACCTCCTCTCCCTATCCCCCTTACTCCCGTCCATCTCCTCATCCACATCCTCCATGATATCCTGCTGCACCCTCTGCAACGGCAACTGCTCACACTTCACCCACGGCGAATTCCGCACGTACCTCAACTCCCACTCCAGTTTCTTAACCATATACTCTAATTCCGCATCCTTGCAGGCATTGTTGTGCAATCGTGGGAATGAAGGATAGAGCTTCCCGTCTCCGTTCGGTTTGCCCTGGAAAGCTTCCGGGCGCGGGACGATATCCAGCGGGATGCTGTCGGGGAGCGTGTTGTCGGTTGCGAGCGCGGTCTCGTGACACCAGGCGCGGGCGACGTTGCGGGCAGTGTAGCCACCGCCGCCGAGGATGAGGAGGGGGAGGCGGGTGCGTTTGACGAAGGAGACGCATTCGCCGTGGGCTTTGATGTTGAGGTTGAATTGGCCTAGACGATCGCCACCTAAGCTGTCGGCGCCGCACTGGAGGACGATGGCGGATGGTTTGAAGGCTTCAATGGCGCGGCCGGTGACGGATTCGAAGAGGAAGCGGTATTGGCGGTCGTCGATTCCGGATGGGATAGGGACGTTGAGGGCGAAGTGCTCGCCCACTGTGCCTCGGAGTCCGACGTCGGAGAGGTCGCCGGAACCGGGGAAGAATTTGTGGCCGGTTTCGTCGTAGGGGCCATAACGGTGGTAGGAGAGCGTCATGACGCGGGGTTGGCGCTGGAAGGCTTCTTCGACGCCATCGCCGTGGTGGACGTCGATGTCTATGTAAAGGACGCGGGGGTAGACGCGGAGCATGTCGAGGATGGAGAGGACGATGTCGTTGATGTAGCAGAACCCTGATGCTTCGGCACGGTGGGCGTGATGGAGGCCGCCGGACCAGTTGATGGCGATGTCGGATTGGTTGGTGGTGAGTTGTTGGGTGGCGGCGAGGGTGGCGCCGGTGTAGAGGAAGAGATACGTGCTCATTCCATCGAAGACTGGGCAGTCCGCACCCGGGCTGGTAGACAGGTTGAAGGGGCCCAGGTCGACGGTGTCATGTTCATGTTTGGGAGGGGTATGCTGCGCGAAACGTGGATTCTCGCATAGTCCGGCAAAGGTTTGAGGTGAGACCTCAGCTAGGAAGTCGACGTAGTCTGGATCGTGGAAGGCGCGAACCTGGTCCTTGCCAGCCGAGACTGCTTCGTACGTGTCCATGGCGTAGTGCAGACCGTACCCCAGGACCAGGTGTTTCGTCAAGGTCAACCGCCAGGGTTTCATGGGATGGGTCTTACCAAAATGCATGTCCTCCACGCGGCTGTTGTAATGAAACGACACTTTGTGCCCTCTTGGCTTCGTGATGCCATGTTCTTCCACATTCTGCATGATTTTGCGGTTCAGCTCTTGATCCCGCCATAGTTTCTCGTCTTCCTCGGTAAAGGGTGGTGTCGCCGGCGCATTATCTGGAGGGGTGTGATGCTGGCCATTGGGCAGGTCCAGTGCTATGGGCGATCCAGATCCGGATTGAGGTGTGCCTCGACCAGGCGACCATTGCTGGACGATGCTGTCGCGGACATCGGCGCGAGGGGTATATGAGTCTGTCATCGAGGCATGTCGTTGGTATGTGGAGGTGGTGTTTCATTCTCCTCCGCAAGAACAGGTCGCTAGCGCATGCACAATCGCTTCTAGCGCCTGCGGGAGAAGAAGCTTAACCGAGGGATCGTCCTTGCCGCAAACTCTAAAGCTGGAGATCGAAGTGGGCAAGTGCATCCACCACCAGGCTTCACTGTCAGTCTGGCAATTGTCATCAATATCTTCGACCCACCTTTCCATTCCATCAAGGCAACTTTCACAACCAGCGCTGCCGACCATATAGATCTGAATCCCGCGATCTGAAGCCCATACGACCCGCCAGGAGCTGGCACACCTGCGGCATCCTCGACCATGAGCCTCGCAGTTCCCGAAGATGCCGCCGCCGTGCTGGAGCAGTATGTACACGACGGTGAGCTGGGTGTATCCATACGCACTTCGAGAGATTCACGATCAGCTGACATATTCCAGTGGCCAACACTCCAGCAGAGATCAACCATCTGCTAGAAGAAATCCAGGCCAAGGATCTGCAAATCGCCGCTTTCAAGGACGAGATCAACAAACGAGATAACCAGCTTCAAAAATGGGTCCGCGTGAACGGTGGCCATGTTCAAAACCCGAAGGAGGATGCTTTCTCACGGACTATCAGCGACTGCTACGACAAGTGCGAGATCCTTCAAGCCGAAAAGTGCGGTCTGAGCGACAAGATGACCATTATTCTTGAGCGCCAAATCAGGCGACTAGACATAGGTCTACGAGGATTGGCCGCAAGGGAAGAATTCCCAGCTGACTGGAACGGACCTTCCCTTCTCTCAGCCAGTGGCAACGTCACAGGTGTGAATACGCCAGCGACTGGTGGAGGCGGCGCTGTACAGATTCCCTTGCAAGCCGTGAGCGGCAACATTGGGAGCACAGGCGGTATGCCAAATATCGCCAATGCAGCTCAGATACGTATGGCTCAGCAAGCAGCCGCCACTGGGAGAAGCAGCACTGGAGGCACACAAACGCCAAGTAGCATGCCTCGCAGTCAACGTGAAGGAAGCAGTGAGGCTAACAAGCGACGTCGTCTGAACGCTAGTCTAGGCACGCTCCCAGCAGCATCAAGCAACCTACGACAGTCATCAATTGGACCTGGTACGCCAAAGGCTGGAACACCAGCTCCTGTAGCAGGAGGTACATCTCGCGCTGGCTCCGCACAACCAGCTCGGCCGACAGCTGGTCAAAAGAAAGGCTCGACAACTGCTGCACCAAGCCGCAGGCCAGCACCAGGCCTCTCAACATCAACAACCCGGAAGCGCGACCGCAACCGCACCAGCAAAAAGGGCGACCGCCGCCGGGCCCTCAAGTCCGACCGCGCCACCCCAAGCACCAATGCCTCCGTCTCCGACTCAGAAGACGCTGGCTCGGACAACGCAACCCCATCTTCTCTCCCACGCAGTCAAGCTGATGGCGCCGGTGACCGTAGAGGCGGCCGCGACCGCGGAAATCACCATAACACCGTCAGCGACGACGAAGACGATGGCGAAGAAGACGAAGACAACTCGCTTTACTGTATATGCAACCACAAGAGCTACGGAGACATGATTGCGTGTGACAACGACAACTGCGCGCGCTCGTGGTTCCACTACGGCTGTGTGGGGATCAAGCAGCAGCCGGTCGGCGAATGGCTGTGTCCCGAGTGCATCAAATTACCTAGGAAGTTGATCGTGAAGTCGGAATAGCGTGACGCTTCACACTCTGCTCCTGGGTTGTTTGGTGTGATGATGGGCATTGAGTTGGCAAGCTGTTGAGTCACACAAGTGGCCGTACAGTAGCACGAAGAATATCAGCAACGGAAGAATATCATGTCTTCACCGGTGTTAGAATGACAATTCTATCTTCTCACAGGCAGCCATACGACCGCCGTGATGACCCTCGATCTCGCAGAAGCAATTCCAGACAGCGGTTCCGACGGGAGTACCTGGCATATTAACCGGCTCGCAGGCCCTTCAACCCGAGCCCCAAATTGCGATGGTACCTTGCCGATCCGGGGTCAATATCTACGCGAAGTCTGGGGTCCACGGGTGACGGTGGATGACCTTGCACAAAGCTATATATCCGATACAGCCGCCCACGTCAAACCTCCTTGAAGCCGCGATCTTCATTCTCTATATTGCACTATATACTCAGTGGCCTACTACTGTAGGCGCTCATGATCAGGAGGACGACGGGTGGGTTGCACTACCTTCCACACTGGCTCCGAATGAGGTTTCATCGCCGCAGAGGCTAAAAGGATTGCAGGAGGAAATGGATGGGCGTGCATGTTTTGTTGCGGGTGGAAGGTGTGAAGGGAAGTTTTGCCGTGTGGAGGTGGTGGTACTGGAAGCATAGTGATGGGAGGTGAGAGGTGAGAGGTGAGAGGTGGTATAAGTATGGTGATCTTGTTCTCCAGTTTCGAATCCTCTTGATCAAGCTCTTCCTTCATCCTCATATCATCACAAGTCTTTCGCTAGGTCGACAAGACATCATGATGTTCACTAAGAGCCAATACGTCTCAGCCCTGGTGGCCCTTCTTCCTCTTTGCGCCACTGCTCTCCCAGCTACGCCGGCCAAGCACCTCGTCGCCAGAGCAAGCGGAAACCCGTTCTCTGGTTACCAGTTCTGTCCTGTCCCGCAATACTCCGACGAGATCAAGACCAATGCCATCCCGAACCTCACCAGCGATCTCAAAGCCGCCGCCAGCGAAGTCGCGGACTCCATTGGCACATTCTTCTGGATGGATACCGCCGACAAGGTCCCCGTCATGGGCAAGTACCTCGCCAACATCCAGGCTCTGAACGACGCCGGCGCCAGCCCACCCTATATGGGCCAATTCGTCGTCTACGACCTTCCCGACCGTGACTGCGCTGCCCTGGCCTCGAATGGCGAGTACAGCATCGCTAAGAACTGCCTCGCGAACTACAAGGCGTATGTTGACGCTATCGCGAAGCAAGTCCAAGCCTACCCGGACGTCAACATCGCCTTCGTCGTCGAGCCGGATAGTCTCGCCAACATGGTCACGAACCTCAACGTCCAGAAGTGCGCCAACGCCGCCGACACCTACAAGACCGGCGTCGCCTACGCCCTGAAGAACTTGGACTTCGACAATGTCTCAATGTACATGGACGCCGGGCACGCTGGCTGGTTGGGCTGGGCTGCAAACATCCAACCCGCTGCGCAGCTCTTCGCGCAGATCTACAAAGACGCCGGCTCTCCCGCCGCAGTCTGCGGTCTCGCAACCAACGTAGCCAACTACAACGCCTGGTCCGTCACCACCTGCGCCGCATACACGCAAGGCGACAACAACTGCGACGAGAAGCGCTACGTGAACGCCCTCGGTCCGCTTCTTGAAGCCGAGGGCTTCCCGGCGCACTTCATCACCGATACTGGCCGCAACGGCGTCCAGCCTACGTCGCAGTAGGCGTGGGGAGATTGGTGTAACGTCAAGGGCACTGGGTTTGGGTGCGGCCGACGGCGGACACGGGGGATAGCTACGAGGATGCGTTTGTGTGGGTGAAGCCGGGGGGTGAGAGCGATGGGACGAGCGATTCGAGCGCGACGAGGTATGATGCGCATTGCGGACTTTCGGATTCTTGGACGCCGGCGCCGGAGGCGGGGAGTTGGTTTGAGGCGTACTTTGAGCAGTTGCTTAAGAATGCGAACCCGGCCTTCTAAGGAGGAGAGGGGAAAGAGGGCAGGGGGCTGTATCAGAACACGTAGTACGGTAGCTCGAGAGATGTTGCTTTCGAACCTGCGTTCACATTCCCGCCTAATCGAGTCAGGCAAGTTACTGTCCTTGTCCCAGCCACAAAGACTTCTATTCATCACCAAAAATCAAATGCCATGCGCGGTGGTATTCGCAGATCAGGCCAACAATTCAAGGCCAGTGATGTGAAAATGCTCAGGTGCGTCGCTTCAAAGTAAACCCTCGCCCAACAGTCGCAGCCGTGGGTAATGCTTCCGCAAACCGATCCCGCTCTGCCCTTAACGTTAGCACAGTCATCAGCAGCTTGAGTCGGAGAATAGACATACCTTCCACGCTTTCGAACCCAACAGTGATATCATCGTGCTCGCTCATGTACTCCAACCCTTCCAAATTCACAAATCTCCGCTTCGCCAGCTCCTCCTTTACCTCCCTGCTCTCAGTCTCCACTACGCCTTCGCCATCCTGCTTATCCTTATCCTCTTTCTTATCCTCTTTCTTATCCTCTTTCTTATCCTTAGAATGTGCATGCTCATCCTGCACCTGCAGCGCAAACTTCGCATCCACCAACCTCACGCCCGGCTTCTTTCCAACTTTCGTCGTCTCAAACACGTCGGTGCTCATAACCCGAAAGCATAGCGCTTCGGCATGACTGAAGCCTTCCATGAACGCCAGTACCTGCACCACACCTGACTTCGCTACGATTTGCAGACGTACGTTACTCGTTTCCCATTTCTTGTAGATAGGCACCATCATCCTCCGGCGCGCGATACTCAGCACAGCCGCCGTGCCATCGAAGCGGACAGCGCAGCCGGTGATTGCGAGCTGGAACGCGTGTAGGTCCTCGAAAGACGGGAACGTGAGCGTGCGGATGGTGGTGTCCGTGCGGATGGTGTGGTGGAGCTCGGAGAGGCCGTCGACGACTTGGGCCGGGCTGTTGCGGGTGTCGATCGACATTGTTAGGTCCTCTTGTGGTGCGCAGAAGAGTTGGATAGCTGGGCTAGTGGAACAGGGGAGGCGGAGATTGAGTTCGCCTTTACTGAGGTTCAGGCGGTCAGTGACGCAGCCGGTCGTGTGGCGGGCGACGACGCGGAGGCTGTCGGAGGCAATGGTGGAATGGTGGTGGGAGTCTTCTTCGTCTGGCATGGCGTTGGTGATGCCTAGTTTCTGCCATTGGAGGGCTTGTAGCGCCGGGTGTTGTGTCGCAGAGCCTTCTGGCATGGAAGCGGCGGCGGGCTCGATGTTCATTGCCGTCAGACCCATCTTAGCCACGATCGTCTCGTCGGGGCCAACGGTCAGCCCATTGAGCACATCGTAGAACTCTTGTCTCGCTCCACCGTCCGGAAACACGAGCAGGATCCTACACTGCCTCGACTCTTCCCGAATCCGCACAACCATCGCTGCCATCCCGCCCGCCGCTGAGTCTGTGATGAACTCGAACAACAGCGGTCCACGTCCGCACACCTCATGGCTCGTGCTCGCAAGACTCTTGTGCTTCGGGTCCGTAACAAGCAGCAACCTGTATCCACGATGCAACCTCCTCTCAACGCCACCTTGCACACTCGTCACCGTCCTCTCGAACACAACCGCGATCGCACCTTTGAACTTCTCAGACGGAAAAGCGTTCGTGTTCGACGAGTCCGCGTACTGCATCTCTGCCAACGGCATCTCGAGCACCACTCTCTCGCCTTCCTCAGGCCGGAAGCAGTGTTCCACTTTCCGCGCGTACTCGACCAAGTTCCACAGTGCTCGGAAGTCCTTCTCCGCCATGCGGACCATCAAATCGTAGTTATGCGGTAGTCGAATGAGCATGCCGCAGGAGCTAGCCTTCCAACTGACATCGTGCCATGTCACACCCTTATCGCCACGTTGCCGTGGAGCGATGTTGATGCTGACGAGCTCGCTTTGGCTTGCGATGACGACGGTAGTCACAAACTCCCGCTTGCCTCGTAGCATTGTAAGCATGCAAGGCAGAACCACGCGATCGGTTGCAGGGTCGTCTGTGCTCATCGAGACTTCCACAGGGAAGCGGTTGTAGTAGTGTACGTCTTTTGAGTCGCCCATGGGCAGAGCATCGAGTGCTTGTAAGCCATCAGGTTTGCCTGCGGATCCTCCAAGCACGGCGGCAGCGCCAGGAGTGAAAGGCGGATACTCGAGCCAGATTGTGGTGTCCTGACCCTGAATGAGCGATTGCGGAGGCGGCATAAGCTGGTTCCGGCCCATAGATAGCGAGAGCGATTTGAGGTGGCTCCGTAGAGTCGCTATGCTCTGCCTCAGCATCACTTCGGCACTTGCGGTGGAGGTCGCGCTTTGTGGACTGTTGCCATCCTGCCCATCATACGGCTCTAGTGGATCAGACAACATCCACCAAGTCTTCGCCAGATCAACGTGCGGCTGCGCCAACAGTTCTCGGACTTGACCATCGTTACTTCTCGGACGTTGTTGCTGCAGCAGAACTTCTAAGCCAGCCTTGCCTCTACTGTACCACCATAGCGCAGCTCTGAGCCATGTCTGAGGTGTGCAGCGATCGGATGGTCGCTGTTTCTCGGCTGTAAGTCTGAACACGCCTTTCATATGTGCAACACGAGCCGCGAAGTCAGCATAAGCCGCATCAGCAGCCGGGTTGCCTTCGGATGTTGGTTGAGGCGAAGCAACTGGCCTGGCGTTTGATGGAGCGCCGATGAAAGAGGTAGGGCGGGAACTGGGATGAGAACCAGGTTGTTGCCAGCTTTCGTGGCTGATGGTAGATGCAGCGGACTTCGGCACCCACGGCTGCGGCGGCTGCTGATGCGCTGGGACTGTGTCGATTGATCGCGGCTGATGCGAAGCTGTCGACGTCCAAGAAGCCTGCCTCGCCTCGTCTTGTTGAGGATTGGCAGACAATGTCTGTCCCTGATGTGCCTGAGATGGCCGTGGCGCAGAGAAAGAGTTTAGTGGTCTCGAAAACGAGCGGTTGGAGCTCGCAGAAACAGGCCGACTCGATGGATCATCAACCTGCAGATGTCCTTGCGGAGGCTGCAGAGTCTGGGGTTGTTGTGCTTTCGGCCCACCAAAGTATCCTGGCTGTTGACCAGTGCTGACTGCAGCTCCATAAGGTGACAACGGAGACCGTCCGATGACACTCGACCTAGGACTGCCATTGGGTGGGCTCTGGCTATAAGTCTGAAACCGTGTAGGAGATTGCTGTGGCATGCCGCCAGCCGTATCTGAATATGGCGATTGTCCGTCACGTGAGCTACTCCGGGAGTGAGATTGCTTTGGTGATGGAAAGTGGTTCAAGCTTCCACTCGAGCCGTTCGGTCGTGAGTAAAAAGGTCGTGGGACTTCTTGAGGTGCGGCGTTATTACCAAAGATGCGCTCTCGCATAGGCGATGGATCGCGGCTTCGAGACTGATATTGTGGTTGAGGCGGAGGCATACTTTCTGATGGCGCTGCCGGAGGTCGTGTTGGTAATGAAACAGCGCTCGGTGGTTGCGAAGTGTATGTATAGCTCGCTCGCCTGTCGTAGCCTGGATCTGCAGGCTGATGCACTCGAGGCACGGCAGGTAACGACACTACACTTGATGGTTCTGATGTGCGCGCGTAGCTCGCTCGCTTGTCGTGGCTTGTTTCTGGAGGAGGCTGTACCTGAGGTACAGCAGGTATTGGAGGTCGTGGCTGAACTGGTGGTGATGGTGAAGATTCTTGTTGTTGCTGTTGCGCGGCACGCATATAGCTCGGCTGATACGGCTGCCTCTGTTGTCTAAGAGACTGCGGTGGCGGACCCTGCAGCGGTGGAGCTTGCTGTGGTTGATTCGGCGTAACATCTCTTGACCGCCGCTGAGCATACTTCGGATCATCGAACGGCGACGGCCCAGGCGGCGACTTAGCGGACAGAGGCGAAAGCGCCGACCGTGGCTCGGGCATAAGATCAGGTGCGTCCGGCCTCGACAACGTATCATAATGCTGTTGAGGCGGTTGCACACCAAACCCAAGACTTTGTCGCTTCGCCTCCTCACTCAAACCATCGTCTTCCGTGATCATAGCACTCGCACGTCGTAGTGTCATGCCTTCGCTCGATCTCAACTCACGCTTTCTCACAGCTAGAGCCAGAGGATCCTTCGGGCTCGCAGTAGAAGAATCTGGCTGTCTGAGCATGCTGCTTGCCGAGCCTAGCGAGCCTGAAGCCCCATCCTCCCATGCAAATCTTGTATCAATGCGAGGCATAGTGGACTCCCCATGCCTCTCCACCTCCGGCGAGCTCTCCTCCGCCTCGTTCGAATCCTGACTCCCGAATCCAGTTGGCGTCCTAGTAAACTTCGGCGGACTCGCCTGCATCCTCCCTGACGGTGTCGCCGGATCACCGAAATCCGTCTGCGCCCTCCTCAGCGGCGGTGCCACAAACCCCTGTCCCACACTGCCCCTCGGCCCAGGTCCTTGCGCCTGCTCAATCGCCTGCGTAGTTACATGCCCACCCATCGCCCTCGCATCGCTCACCGACCTCTTCCTCCCCTCCCTCCGCCTCCCGACCTCACACGTCGCCTCCTCACACTCATCCCCTCCCTCCCCAATAACCTCCGGGCCCGTCCTCACAAAACCCACCCTCAACCCCTTCCGCCTCTTCGGCTTCGTATATCCGTTTGGCGTCTCTAACCCACCTTTCGCACTGGGTGTAGCCGCACTCGCCCTTCGAACCTCATGTGCTTCAGGCCAGCGCTGTGCGATCGCGATATCCAGTTTAGGCGCCGGGGGGAAAGCGGGGCGCGAGGACACCGAGGCAGCGCGGTCGGTCGAAGGCTTGAGAAAATCGGCAACATCGTCGTCGAGTTTGAAAGAGCTTGTGTGATGCGGTTGGGTTTCTATCTCGTGACTCTCTTTCTCTTTGAAGACGCGGGACCATTTGGATTTGAACTTGGCTTTGCTGCTGGATTTGAGGTCGGGGTCGTCCATGGTCGCATACGTGAGAAGCTCTCCACGAAGAAACAGTAGAGAGTGGGTGTGAGTCGAAAGTGGTATGGCGGTAAGGTATGTCTCAATCCCTCCTCGCTGAATCCTCCCGTTGGACGACCATGCCTTTCCTTGCCGCCTAGGTCTCAGTGAATACGTCCTTCTCGTCCCTATCAAAAGTTCGTCCAGCAAACTCCTGCCCAATTTATTGTTCTCGAGGTTCTACATGTACGATAGTAACATTGCGAGAGTGTTTCAGGGTCTCCAACGGTTGGTCGCGTGGGCGTGGGATGGCGCAAGCGCGAGCCGCGGGGTTTCCAAGGTGGAGCAGAGCTGGTATGAACGTGGAACTCAACAGACAAAGAGCTGGAGTACCGTGGTTCACGGAGAGGACTCTGAGCATGAGCTACTTGAAGGTTTGTGTGGCAAGCTGGATAGAGTCTCAGATGCGAGGACTAGCTCTAGCGCCGGTGTAGCCACCAGCGGCAATGGGTCGGATAGCTACACGTTCACGGGAGGGTGAGACGACATCACACGTTTACGAGAAGACGGAGTATTGTGTTGTAACAGTCCATCACGGACAGATCTTCAATCCGTTGCTCAGTCTTGCTTTTGAGCTAGCTCACCACCGTCTAAAGCCAGCTAGCTGTCTGTCTCGTCTATTTGCTTTCCACTGCTCTCCGCCCACTGCCACCCCTGCTCTTTCCGAAAGGTAGTGCACCACTAAGACGCGCCAGCGGCAGAGATGGTGATGGCACCACCCTTGACCGTGCCGCTGCTGGATCCCTTGGACTCGATCTTCTTGACGAGGTCCTTGCCGGCCTGGTCAGCGACCTCGCCGAAGACGACGTGCTTGCCGTCCAACCACGAGGTGACGACGGTGGTGATGAAGAACTGGGAGCCGTTGGTGTTGGGGCCGGCGTTGGCCATGCTGAGGAGGAAGGGCTTGGTGTGCTTCAACTGGAAGTTCTCGTCCGCGAACTTCTCGCCGTAGATGGACTTGCCGCCCGTGCCCTAATCATCGCCAAATCATCAGCATGTGCTGTACATATATCATGTAGTATTCCTGTGTTGATGACATACGTTGCCACGAGTGAAGTCACCACCCTGGAGCATGAAGTCCGGGATCACACGGTGGAACTTGCTGCCCGAGTAGCCGAAGCCCTTCTCGCCGGTGCAGAGGGCACGGAAGTTCTCGGCGGTCTTCGGGACGACATCGTCGTAGAGGGTGAAGTTGATACGGCCCCAGTTCTCTGTTGCCAGGTGTCAGCTGTGTTTCCATCGACATCTTCACTGGCGATGAAGCTTACCAGTCTTGTTGGCACTATCTGAATTCCCAGACGGATCTGTTAGCACATGCCATCGAAGCAATTCTCGAGGTATCAATAGATCACGAACCAGTGTAGGTGATGTCGCTATACACAAGTCAGCCATTGCTTCACCATCAAGATCATCGTGGCACTCACAAGTAAGTCTGGATCCCCATCTTGGCGGAAGAGTTGTGGAAAGATCGTCGAGTGTTGCTGCAAGTAATTGGGTTGATTCGAAGTGAGTTGGTGATGGTTGGTTTGGTGATGAGGTTGGACTTGTGAAGAGCAGAAAACATGCTGAGGCAAGCGGGGCACTGAGGGGCAGCAAGTTGCCCTGGAAATGTTTAGTGGCGAGTGAGCTCATCCAAGCATCTGCGGAAGCCAGGTGCATGTGCTTGCATCAACTTCCATCATACGCCGATGGCGCTGTGGCGTGATCGGGGTCGATACGTACAGATGGAATGCTCGTAGTCTTGAAGACGCGCTGTAATGCTATACACGTCGTGTTCAGTACATACGGGCGAAAAGGGGTGGCGGCATCAAGGCGGCTTCATCAACGTACATCGCTCAGAGCAGTCTAGAATCAGTCAATGAGAACAAGAAACGATTGATGATGAAACAATCGAAACAGACAAGGCAGTGATGGTATGAGAAACACAATGGTCTTCGACTCGAGACGACTTTCACTTTCACTCATCATCGAAACGCCAATGCTCACTTAGACTTTCATTCGCCCCCGGCACGAGCCGCCTCCTTCCACTTCGAGACGGGGAAACACAGATTGGACCCTTGGCCAGCAACATCCTCTTCTCGTTCACACTTCCTCCTTGAAACCACACTGAGCGTCCCGAGCGCACACTTCAATCACCCTCCGTAGCCAGACTCCCGACTACCGCCCACCATGGACTGGAACAACATCCAGAGCCAGATCTCGAATCTGAGCCTGTACGACCTGAAGGCAGGTGTGCGGAAGATCCAGAACCAGGTCATGAATTATACGGAGATGGAGTCCAAGGTCAGGGAAGCTACCAACAATGAGCCTTGGGGTGCTTCGTCGACTGTTATGCAGGAGATTGCGAATGGGACGTTCAATTAGTATGTGCAGGGACCATACATTGGGCATGCGGTGAAGTGCTGACGGGCTCGAATAGCCAGTTGTTGAATGAGATTATGCCAATGTGAGTGCTCAGAAGGAAAGACGTCCTCGGTAGTGCGGTATACTGACGTCTGTGTGTACTACAGGATATACAAGCGCTTCACTGAGAAGTCGGCAGAAGAATGGCGGCAGATCTACAAAGCGCTGCAACTCATGGAGTTCCTGGTCAAGAACGGCTCCGAGCGAGTCATCGACGACGCTCGCTCACACCTCAGCCTCCTGAAGATGCTCCGCCAGTTCCACTTCATCGACCAAAATGGCAAGGACCAAGGCATCAATGTTCGGAACAGAAGCAAGGAGCTTACGGATCTCCTTTCCGACGTCGAGAAGATCCGCACCGAGAGGAAGAAGGCGAGGTCGACACGCAACAAATACACTGGTGTCGAGGGTGGCGGTACTTTTGGCATTGGAGGGTCAGGGTCATCCTCGCGGTACGGCGGCTTTGGCAGCGAGACTGCTACCGGCGATTACGGAGGCTCCACCAGAGGCGTGTATGGTGATGGCGGTGGGTTTGGCGGCGAGACGCATGACGAATACGATGAGGGTGGCCGAACAGGAGGTGCGGAGAGGTTTGACGAGTACGACGAATACGATGATGGTGGAGCCACAGCACCCACCAGCCGGCGGAAACTAGAGGCAGCAAGGACTACTCGCATAACACCCAAAAAGGCTGAGCCTCCGAAGCCTAAAGAGCCAGAAATCGATTTGTTCGAGTTCGGAGATGATGACCCGCCCGCTGTGGCTGCTCCTATTCCAACACCCGCGAACGGAAACTCTTCGATCCTCTCACCGCCAGCATCAAGCGCAGCCATTGGTGATGAAGACGACTTTGACGACTTCCAGTCAGCAACACCTTCTACAACAGCACCAGCTCAACTACCAAAGCCTGCAATTCCAGCGCCAAACTACAACATCTCCACCGCGACACCGTCATACGCCACACAATATGCGCAGCCAACACCTCAAGCCGGCACACAAAAAGCAGACTTCACCAACCTCTTCTCCACCATGTCTCCACCAATCAGCGGGACAACCACGCCTTCCGGCATGTCCGCCTTCTCTCCACCAGCATCTAAGCCGGCCGGCTACCAGCCCTCGGGTCCAAACTATTTCACCTCTGTGAACGTGCAGCCAGGTCAGCAACATTCCATCGGCACATCTAGCGGTGTAACTTCGCCCGCGGCGGGCATTGGAGCAGCAGCCGGTAAGAAGCCAGCCGGTGGTGATGCTTTTGCCTCGTTGCTGGGCGGTGGGATCAAGAAGTCGAATACGCCCACGCAGCAGAAGCAGACGATGGCGGATATGGCGAAGCAGAAGAGCCAGGCGGGGCTGTATGGTGCGAATGCGGCGCCTGCAGCGTTCCCACAGCAGAGCAATGGTGCGAAGCCGAGCACGGGCAGCAGTGGGCTGGATGATTTGCTTGGTTGAGCGTGGAAAGCGAGTCATTGCTGTAGAGCAGAGCTAGGTGTTTGGAATGATAGATGACGAGTGTTGTATGGATATAGGCTGATTGTTGCCAATCTAATCATGGTCCTCTCTACTTCATATCTCATGTCTTGAGCGTAGATCCCTCGTCCTGAAGTGAAGTCGCCGTCACGTGGGCGTTTTGACATTTTGAGTTTCGAGATCACGGCTAGACCCGCTGCCAAGATTTGCGGATTGCAACCGCACCGAGATTGGCTATACCACGAAAACGACATCCACGACGACACCTCTCAACACACGGCGACGAAGCCTCATACACCACCTCAGATACCTCCGAACAGTCGCCCAAGATGTCGAGCAAGAGAGGGTATGTCTGAGATCTCAGTCCACTGGGCATGAGAAGGTGAATACTGGCACAATGCTGATAACTGCGACAGAAGAGGTTCTTCTGGTAACAAGCTGAAGATGACGCTCGGTCTGCCTGTGTACGTCCTCACAAACCCTCGAATATCCTCGCCGAATGTGTCGAGACAGACAAGAGAATGGCAAGCGATGCAAGACCACAGTCACTAACGTGTCATGAAATTTCACAGCGGCGCCGTCATGAACTGCTGCGACAACTCCGGCGCCCGCAACCTCTACATCATCTCCGTCAAGGGCATCGGTGCGCGTCTCAACCGTCTCCCCGCCGGCGGCGTCGGCGACATGGTCATGGCCACCGTCAAGAAGGGCAAGCCTGAGCTGCGTAAGAAAGTCATGCCCGCTGTGATTGTGCGGCAGAGCAAGCCTTGGAGGCGCGCGGACGGCGTGTTCCTGTATTTCGAGGACAATGCGGGCGTGATTGTGAATCCGAAGGGGGAGATGAAGGGGAGTGCGATTACGGGACCGGTTGGGAAGGAGGCGGCGGAGTTGTGGCCGGTGAGTGGAGCTGTATACTTGGGGTGTAGAAGGGATGTGCTAACGGGTGTGGTAGCGTATTGCGTCCAACTCTGGTGTGGTGATGTGAGAGCTTCATCGGGAAGGATCGCGTATGAGGGTTCTGCATGATGTGGGATGCTGGCGAACGGCGAAGGAAGCTAAGTAGCAAGATCCAGCAATGAAATGATCATCGAACTGCAGCACATCCAGCCACTCGTTCTTCTACATTTCATTACTGTTCAGTGGTGTTTCACGATGTGGAGAGTGCTATCAAGGTACTACAGATATCAGCTCGTCGACCTTGCCCAGCTACCACGGTGTCTGCTTGATCTCCCCGGTCGAGTCATTCCTCGCAGTAAAAGTCCCCGTCTCGCCATCCTTACCCAGCAGACTCAACCTTACAGCATTCAGCGCCCCATCCTCCAGCTTCCCAGGCTTACTCGTCTTCACCGCCTCTCCATTATTATTCATCGCCGTCGCCTGCCACACTCATCAGCCCATACTCTCCACTGAGTCCACTCCACGACACGACCAAGAAGAAGAGAGGTCACTCACCCTAAACCCCGGCGCACAACTATTAACCTTCCACCCCGGATACTCGCCCGCAAACCACAACATCACCATATTCAACGCCGCCTTACTCGTCGCGTACGCCGGCCAGTCCTTGTTCGTCCCGCCTTGCGCGGCGCGGGTCAGGCTGCCCAGGCCCGAGGACATGAAGATGATCCTTGGATTATCGGACTTCGAAAGTAAGGGCACGAAGGTTTGCGCTGTTTGTGCGGCGCCTATGACGTTGGTTTCGAAGGTCTCACGCAAGAGAATTGAGAGGGGGTCGGTGGTGCGGTTCCAGTCTTTGTCTGGGGCTACGCCGGCCTGTTGGTTTTGTGTTAGTCTGGCGGTATGAATCCGAGTTCAGGCATGGGGTTGGGCCATACGTTGACGTGTAGGACGTCTACTCTGCCGGCCTTCTGCTCCACCACCTTCGCTGCTTGGGCTATGGAGTCGTCTTTGGAGACGTCGATCTCAATCGCTTCGCAGCCCGTCAAGCCGGAATCTTGGAGCTCTTTCACCGCGACTTCGCCCTTGGATGGCGTGCGTGACCCGAGGAAGCAGAAGAACCTGTCGCTATGGTCCGTCAGGAGCTTCTTCGCTACCTGGAAACCAAGTCCTTGGTTCCCACCGGTGATGAGGACGATCTCTTTGCTTGCGTATGCCATTGCAGGGAGTTCCTGGGGTTGAGAAGATGGATGAACGTAGGAATGATGCTGAAGATAGACTCTTCGTATTTACCAGTGTTATGAAGAGGAAGGCCTACCTTCTTATACGCACGAATATCACCGTGTTTACGATCCTCTAATCCCGACTGTGGATCGGTCGGGCGGGTCGGTGACTGCAGCTGTCATCTAACGCCTACTCTTGTTGCGAAGAAAGGGTTTGTATACCATTCCTACAAGCATCCACAAGGTCGATCAAGCTTACCACGGAGGAAGTGGAGGAGATAGGGCCAAGAAGAGCTCCCGAAGGCCCGACGACTGGATGCTTTTGAGATATGGTCTGCCGTACATGGTGGTATCGCCGAATCGCCGAGAGCATATTTCGCCGGTTCAGCAAATGCTCGAGGAACAGATCAAAACAAGATAGACCTCCCTTCGATGGTGCATCGATTGGCAATAATGCGAGCTCGGAAGAGGGGGCTCTGAAGCTGCGGAAGAGTTCTCCGTACCATTTACTTGTTGTGGCGATATAAGAGTCAGTTCTGTCTCTGAATCTAAGGCAAGATACAGCAGATACTTTGCAAACGTTCACCTGCTACAGTGGGACTTCTCGTTCCATGCCACCTCGTTGCATAAACAATAGGCGTGACCAGGCTCCTCTTGGCCTTCGCAGCGTCGCCAGACGAGCCTGTTTGCGTAGTCCAAGCGGTTCATCCGTATGAGGCAGTACTGCTGTCGGTGTACCAACAACGATACACTCACAGGCACCTGATCTGTCGAGACGCTACCACCGCTGCCCTCGCTGCGCTCGCGGATGGTGCTTTCGTGCTTGAATGATCCAGCAGGGTAAGGAGTAACACGAATGAACTGTCGGACCAGGCCTGAGAGGGAAGTGCCAAAAGAGTGCACCAGCTGGTCATGCTGCAGTCCTCGATGAAGCGTCCGAGTGAAAGGTGGACCAGAACCAGAACCGCGCAACTAGCTTCATCACATCCCAGCCATCCTCCTAATAGCAGTATTCCTCACCAACCTCCCATCCGCCTCAATCCCCTCCCCAGCCTCGAGCGGTTTCCCATCACCAGTAGCCAGATCCAAACACACCTGTGCAAGCTTCGGGGTCGGGATCACGTAACTCTTCCACACCTTCTCAAACACCCCTCCAAGCAACGTCGCCGCGCGATCCTGCATCGTAGGCTTCCGCTCCTGCAAGTAGTTGCCTTCAGGATTGATCGCCGCAGGTCTGATATTATACACGCTCAAGCTCGCCAGCTCCAATTGAAGCGCAAGCAGTGCGTTCTCCGCCCTGCCTTTGATACGGCCGAACATGAACGACGACTTCTCGCTCATGTTCGCGCCTTCGCCGGACATATATACGAAGTTGAAATTGTCTTTCTCGCCTAAGCCCGCGAATGCTTTGGCCGCGGCGACCGGGTAGTCGATCGTGATGGCCTCGTAATCTTTCTCGCTCATACCGCGGCTACTGATTCCTTGCGCCCACACGCATCCAGTGGCGCCTTTCAGCTGATCGAGCACGTCGGGAGGGTAGCTAGTGTAGTCTTTATGGATGATGACGTTGGCTTTGGGCTGGGACTCGGCGAGTTTGACTGGCCGGCGCGAGAGGACTGAGATGCGTGCTATCGCGGGTGATTTGAGCGCGCAGTCGAGGATGGCGGCGCCGGCGGTGCCTGTGGCTCCTGTGAGTATGATGTGAGCCATGGTTGTAGTGCTGTTGAAGGACAGTATGAGATGCATTATGAGATGTCTTTGGGTAAGTAAGGGAGGTGGGGAATGGCGGATGGTGGCGGATGGTGGCCTGATAAGTACTTGACCTCCTCGAAACTGCCCCTGTACAAGGCCAGTCATCAAGCCTATCTTGGAACCGTGCGACGACCAACATATGCCATGTCCTGCGGTCTACGGAGATACATTGCTAACCGCCGCCAATATGTAGTCAGCGGACATCGGCCCGCTCGTAAGAAGTGAATATGAACGAGATGCGGCCGCTGCCAAGAGAAGTACAAGAGGAAGAAGATTGAAGAAGCATATTTTACTTCGATGAATTCGTTATTCTTCCACGCTGTGCAATCAACAATACCGCAAGCTTTCCAGTAGCTCCACAATCGCAAACCTTCCCAATGACGATGGACAGCCGGTTCTCCCAGCCAACAAGTACAAGTACAGCGCAACCCTAACAAGGACACCAGCACCCCCCTACGCCCACTCAAAACAATGAGACTCATGCGTAGCCAGAAAACCGCCAGGTCACACCCTGCTTCGCCAAGAAAATCAATTCGCCGCGCAATCATAGCAGTACCCAGCAAGCTGCGAGCCAAACGGCATCTCCTCGGTGGCCTGCGTGATCTCAACACTGCCACATGGCACCTTTGGGTACCCAAGCTTCTCTGCCCACTGACGCTGAGACTTCGGCGCGACACCATTCGTCTGGGACCAGGTCTCTCCGTCGCTAGTCCAGCGATTCGAGCTAGCTGTGGCGAGGCTGATCGTCGAGCGGTTGTAGTCGAAGCTGACAGGAGTGTTAGGGTCGCGCTCAGCGTGCGGACCGTAGCCAACGAAACGGATCTCCTTGCCGTCACCACCCTTCCAGCCGTACGGACTGCGCGCGTGGGCGGAACCAATGCGCCAGCCGCGGGCACTGAAAGGTGTCTTCATGGGAGTAGTGTCGTTCGATGTAGGTGACAAGATTGGCGTTGATGGCATATAGACAGGAGCGCCCGAGGGTGGAGGAGCTCTGCCGAACTTGAGAGGCGTCTCAGTGCCATCCAGGTCCTTCATCATCCACCTGACGCTCTTCTTGCCTGGACTGAGCGACGGTGTGAGCACTTGGCCAGCTTGCACGCCACGGTTTGCAGTAGTATCGGAGGGAGAAAACGCTGTCGCCGTGTTGGTGTTGCCCAGAAAGGTGTTACCAGAGTGTAGCATTGGTACTCCACCGTACGTTGTGTGCTGTCTTGGTACAGTGGCCCATGGGTGACCGCTGCTGGCCAAGCGCATGGTCTTGATGGTCTCTTTCATTTCGTGACTGAGCTTGAACCACTGCTCGTGTGGGACATGGTCCAGGAACGAAAGGGCGTCCAGTGCGGTTTCTGTCTCTGTCATCACTCGACGAGGCTCGAAGACTGCAGCCTCTGGCCGAAGTGATGGGGTACGGACCGATACGGGTGGAGCAGCGGCAGGACTGCTACTCTCCATGACCGAGTCTCGACGGACAATCTCGATTTGGCGGACTGAAACTGGACTATGTGTCGTAGTAGCTTCTGGAGGCAGTGATGCGTGTCCGGCCTTGGACTCCGTGACCGTACTGACAGTGCTAGGCTCTCTCGACCTACGCATATGTGGTGGCAGAGCCTTGCCAGTGGCTTGACCATGCTGGGAGGACGAAGCTTCTGAGCTTGCCGCGGATCGTCGGGTCGGAGTCTCTGGTAGGGGCACAAGGTGAGCCTGCGTTTGACAGGCCATAGCATCACCTTTCACGTGCTGGAGGTAGGCCTCAATGACAGAGTTGCTCGTTTTCTTGTTCAACAGGCCCTTGGCATCGAGGCAGGCAACGATAGGAGTCAAGAGGTTGCCGTGAGAAGTTCGGCGCTTGGTCGTAGTGTTTGCAACGTCGGGCAGTTGTGCGTGCATAGAGGCAGTGGAGCTCACTCTCGAGATGGTCTGCGATGCAGTCGAGGGTGCTGGTACCGTACGTGCAGCCTTCGTCTGGTTCTTGACGACAGGTAGCTTCGAGGATCGCTTGCCGGTATCGCGAGGCGAGCTGGCCACCTCTCCATTTGCACGGTCGAGCACAAAGCACACAGAGGATGCGTCAGAAACACCGGTACCTGATCGTGGTCGTGATTTTGCGACGCTCGACTGCACTTCAACAATGTTGGTGTGCGCGAGTGAAGTCTTGTTCTTACCAGGCTTCGCAAGCTTGCGTTGCGCAGCCGCAGCTGTGGGTGCCATATAAGACCGCTTCTGCTTTGGGAAGGACGTCGATGGCGGCAGCTCCTTTGCCTTGAGCTTCATCTTCTTGATGTTCTCCTTGGCGTGAGGCCCGCTGACCTTATGCCAGCCTCCTGCAGATGAGGGAGTGCTCGCGACATTTGGTGAGTGAGGCTCACCAATCTTGCCGTTCGGTTTGGGAGCAAGCTTAGTATTGATTGGGTCCGCGCCGCCGCCGTTGGTCCAGTCTCCAGGCAGAGAAGTCCTCTCCTGATGATGCCGTGCCGCTCGCTTGGCAGTAGACAACACGGGCTCTCCACTCTTGATGTGCTTGCTTGGCGAGGACTCAACTGGTGACTTGGGAGAGATAACCGCAGAGTCCTTGCGCGTTGTTTCTCCAGCACGCCTGGCGAAGGATTGTGTTGGTTGAGCAAAGCGTGGCGTTCTAGCATCGATGCGAGAGCTTGGCGACTTCGGGCTATGGGCAGCAGAGAACGTTTCCGCGAAGTGAGGTGTGTTCGGTGTGGAGGCACGAATGATGACGGATCCTTCTTCATCTTTAACATCCAACTCGCTTGTCAAGTCGGTCGATCTTGTCCATGGTCGAGAAACAGTGGTGCGGTCCATAAAGCTACCAGCGGAGAGGCGCTCAACTGATGCAGAGTCGGACGGCTTGCAGTCGTTTGGACGTGCATGAGCCGAAGGAAACGCAGTGCTGATAGCATGCATCATGCCACTCGTGGCGGCGTCCGCATACGAAGTTTTGCGAGCTTGAAATTGACCTCCACCCGTGGCTGAGCACCCTGCAGGCTGAGACAATGCTGGAAAGTCCAGAGAGCTTGGCGGGACTGATGATCTCTGCTTTCCTTCGCTTGGAGCAAGGTCCACCGTCTTCATCGTCTCGTGGAGTCTGAGCAACCGAGCTGCGGCAGACTCGTCCTGGGTGGGACCTGCTTGGGCGGCACGCCTTTTGCTGCGGGTAGACAAATACTTGTCGGTGGCCAGCTCTTGCTCCGTCTTGGGCGCGGTCCTGCTATGGTCGGCCTCATGCCTGAGCTTGAAGACGTCTTCTTTCAGCGAGTCGATCTCAGCTTCGATGGTATCGTAAGCCTCCCGAGCCGCGTCCAGTTCGTCGTTGGTGGCATGCACGGCACTTGTGGCACCGAATGAAGGCAAATGCTGAGTGTCGGGTGGTGGACGGCCACGGAAAGCTTCGGCGAGATGTTGCATGATATCGTTGCTGTCAAGCCGTCAGTAAAGCGTGGACGCCAGCAAGTGCACATAGCAGTCTCACCTTTTCGGCAAGTCGCCGCTCTCGTCGGTGTGCTCTCTAAGGCCTGCCTGTCTCGGTCGAGCTTGAAGATGTTGAGACTACGGTGGTGACGGTTAGGAATCTGCTGTCGTAAAGAATGTAGTTCGCCACTCACAACTTGGTCAGTCTCCTTTGGCGTACTCACGGAGCCACCAGCCATCCATTGTTGGAAATTGAACAGCTTTGGGAGGCCTGCCATATCTGCTGGTGATGCTTCCGGCACTGAAGGCTGGAAATGGGAAGAATGTTCTGGCTGTAAGGATATACAGTCGAGGCAGGGCTCAACAGAAGTGGATGTAGAACCAATGTCCGGTGTTGATTTGGGTGAGTGAGAAGAACTTCCGACCAGCGTTGTCGAGCACATGGAAGAAAGATCATCCTTGTTGTCAGTCGCAGTCACACTTTCTTCACTCGCCGCCGCCGGGCTCGCCCTTTCCTCTGAGATGGCCTCCAACCTGCCGCCACCAAGGTCCTGTGCATCGCGCTGTACATGCGCACATTCTTGCTGACCATCTATCGCTTGCGCATTCTCGCAGAACTCGAGCAGTACAGTCTGTTGGTGGCGGCAGCCCAGGAAGTAGTAATACCGATATCGACACATGGCGCTCTCCAGGAATTGTATGCGCAACCAAGCGGCCACTCACCCAACAGGTTGTATTCAATCGTCTCGCAGTTGCCACATGGATCTAGATCATCGTGGAATTCTGCCGATATGGAGGTGCAGGTGCAAATGTGTGATGAGGTGACGTCGGTTCGTTGCGTTTGAAGTCACGGGAAGGTGCGTGGCCTGAAACGTGGGCCACGGAAACGCAGAAATGGAAGGAGCGCCCGTGATTGAGACCTCACTTCATCTCGAACATTGATCTATTCCTCCTATTGGCATCTCAATTCCCATAACATTTCCCAATCGCTTCGGACCACCGACAGCGGATGTTTCGAGTCAGGACATTTTCACGTGCAAATTAAACTACCTACCTCTCCTATCCACATTGTCTCAGAACCTTCGTTTCTTTTTGACCGGCGCCTTAGCTTTCTCCTCCAGGTCGCGCTTCAGCTGATCCCGCTTCCTGTTTGCACGTTCTTGCGACGTCTCTCGTGGTGGAGGAGTGGCCTCCTTCGTTAGAGCTCGAGCGCGCGAAGGCAACTCGTCCTCATCGTTTTCTGACCTTGTAGGGCCCTCTGCCACTGTACCATCTATACTACCCTCCTTAGATCTCTTGCCACCAATCGTACCCATCTTGTGCCCCTTTGTTGGTGGCGGTGAGCCCTGCTCCGAAGGCTCTGATTCAGTCACTGCCGGGAGAGTCTTCTTTGCCCTGCCACCAATGGCGCCCAGCTTTGCGCGTGGCTTCGATTCGGGAGATATGATTGCCGGTGTTGACTCCTTCGAGGATGATGGAAGCACAGACTGAGATGATCGGCCACCCACAGTCCCGAGCTTGCGAGGTGAAGGTTGCACCAATGCTGACTCCTGGCGTTTCTGTCCACCAATGTTTCCTAGCTTTCGATTTGGCAGCTTAGGCGATGGCTGGGCTGAGTGCCGCTGCGGAGTGATAGACCGCCTCGTGCGTGTTGGAACAGCTTGCTTTGGAGCAGCGTCAAGGTCATCTTCATCCTCTGTAGTGCTCTGGCCATCATCAGCCACGTTTGGCAGAATGGCATCAGATGCACGCCCTTCTCTGGTCTCTACAACGTGATCTGATTCATGGCCTTGCTGGCTCGTGGCATGCTGCTGTTTTAGACCTGGCGGCGTAGCTTGGCGCTGAAACATACTGTCCTGTATGTCTTCATCCTCAACCATAGCGACATCATGCTGAGCTGGAGATGTGGCTACTGGTCTCTTCCGGCGAGGTACAGCAGCACCTGGATCAAGATGATTCCACCCGCCGTCTCTGTCGCCACCTGAATCTTGAGCTTCAACCTTGGGCAAATTACCCAGGACACTGTTCAGCTCCCCATCCGTCAGCTCGTCATGATCCAGCCCTTGGTAACTCTGTGCTTTCCAAGCATCTTCGTCAAAATCTGCAAGACCTTTGACATGCCTAGCGAGCTGCTCCCTCTGCCCTTTCTTGCGGGAAGTCTTGATGTTGGACACACCAGGAAAGACCGTGGTAAGATCGTTGCCCGAAGTCTCCAGTCTGTCACAGATCTTGGAGATAACCCGATCTTTATTTTGCAGCTCATGAACAAGTTGGTCTATTTGATACTGCAGCTGGCTTGCTTGGTGCAAAAGTGGAGTCACCAACTGTGTTGCCAGATACTGTGGTTCTTGCAGTCGGAGCTCGATAGTCCATTTGAAAGCGGACAAAGGCTTAGGGAGCGCGGCCGAGATTTCTATCGCCAGATTGCCATCATCCTCGTCGCTCGTCCGCAGCTGGAGTGAAGTGTCATGCTCGTGATTGAAGGCGGTCTCAATCTTGCCGAGAAGTATGCTGAACTGCTCATCGTCTTGGCTTGGATCGATGCTACTGCCACTGTCAGAAGCGCGCTGGATGCACTCTGTCTTGCTTAAACGCTCCTCCCAGAGTCTGCTGAGATCTGTTGTTTGGATGCTGTATCCTGTGCTGTCTAAGTGGCATTTCACGAATAACTTTGGCACGTTCTCCAGATCCAGGTCCAGGACCTTCCAGTTTCCGTCGGCAGCCATGGTGTGAGGAAAATGTACATCTTGGAGCGACGGGCTACAAGAATCATTATATAAGTCGCCACGCAGGCAGACGGGTATAGTCTCATTCACGTGAAAGGTCTAGGACTTTCCGCACGAGCAGCTTAAGCGCTGGTGTCCGGAGCGAGCCGCTAACTGCGGCGGCCCCGCAAACTCTAAATATCGTGGTTTGCTGGAAGCACTTCAGATGTTCGCGAATTGACGAATATTTGTTGCGCAGTAGACATCGTGACTGCACCAGCCAACAACGCCTATTCCCTCGGAGACGATACCCCATGAGACTGGTCGAAAGCAATAAGCGCCTATCATGTCGCGCTCAACGATCCCCAGCAAGCGACCGGCACCCGACGTCCAAGAAGCAGCCTGGGTAGCAGATGAAGATCGATTTGTGCTACAGCAGGCGAAAAAGAAGGCCGCAATCCGCGTGAAAGGAGGGCGCGCACAACCTGTGGATTGGCTTGCGGTCACGCTTGCGGTTATCGACCCAGACAACAACCCACTGGACGATGACGAGTTAGAGGATGCGGATCTGGACGTGATAGACCCGGAAGGCATCTTCGAGGGCTTGGACGACGGGGAACTGGCGGACTTGGAAAAGGGCATTGATACGTATATGACCTTGGAATCAAGTAGAAGTAATCGCGACTACTGGATGGTAAATTTACCCTTTCTTGCATAGTTGATTTTGTACTGATGCTGACAGACTGCTAGATGATGAAAACTATCTCGCAAGGTCGGCGGAAGCAGTCGCAGATCGGTCAAACAACTGCACGAGGCGTGAGTTCGGTCGCCACCGATCTTGACAAATTGCTAGGGCCGAAAACTCTTGAGGAGCTCGAGAAGCTGGAGAAGCAGATCAAATCGAAGCTATCTTCTAAAGAGCCCGTCGATACTGACTACTGGGAGCATTTGCTTGCGAGTTTGCTTACGTATAAGGCGCGAGCCAAATTGCGAAGAGTCACTCAGTCGATCGTGACTGCGCGAATGGACAGTTTGCGCAAGCAGCAAGCAGAGGATGCCAATGCGTGGAGAGAGAAAGTGGAGTCAGCTGCCTTCGATGCGCAAGCAAATGAGGATCAGGTGCCGATCTCGGCGGAAGTCAACGGGCATGATAGGCATGCGCACGATCCGGAGCCTCTCTTACGTTTGCGCTCAGAAGACAAGACGCTCGATTTTGTCGATGGCAAGCAATTCCAACGAAGTCTGACGGAAGATCGCCGCAAAGTCCTTGCCCGCGGCTACATTGGAAAGCGAGTTCGAGAGGACAATGGACTCGAGCGTCCATCCAAACGAGCACGCGTTGATGGCGACGAACCAGCAGCACAGGGGAGCTTGACGCAGTTCGACCGAGAAGTAGCTCGTGGGCTTGGTGAGAACGAAGAAATCTTCACTACGGAGGAACAAGTCGCCACCAAGAACTTGTCTTCGTGGTCGCAGCAACATCGTCCACGGAAGCCACGCTATTTCAACCGCATGCTGAAAGGCTACGAGTGGAATAAGTACAACCAGACTCACTACGACCATGAGAACCCTCCACCAAGAGTCGTGCAAGGCTACAAATTCAACATCTTCTACCCAGACCTTGTGGACATAACCAAGGCGCCTACTTACCGCATCGAACGAGAAAACGGAAGAAGACGAGGTCAAACCTTCGCACCAGCTGGCGAAGACGACACCTGCCTGATCCGGTTCATGGCAGGGGCACCCTACGAAGATCTGGCATTCCGGATCGTCGACCGAGAGTGGGACTATTCGGCAAAGAGAGAGCGCGGCTTCAGAAGCAGTTTCGACAAGGTATGTCCATGCTGTGCCCCGTAGTTGACGTTTCACAGTGTACTGACAGTTTTGACAGGGTATTCTACAGCTACATTTCCAATTCAAGAAGGTAAGTCGTTGAAATGAAATCGATTTCAAGCAACGATACTGACTGCGACAACACAGATCTTTTATCGGAAGTAGCTCCGTTGCGACAGCACAGCCTTTACGATGCTATGATTTGAGAGGGTAACGCACAACGCCCAACGCTTGACGATAGGACGATGTGGACAGCTCTCCTGCTGGGACACACGAATTCCTGTTTGACCAGGCCAGCAAGTCCATCGTGGAGGGACGAACGCGGGGACATGTTATGACAGCAGCACAGCCCCAGGTGGAGCTGCAAGACTATCCATCGATCTCTAATATTGCTGTGATGGCACGAATCATTGTTTAGCTGGCGAAAAGAATTCAAAACCCATCGCGCACTTGTACCTGAAGCTCCACGATGTCATGTCGTTGACAGCCCGGCGACACCCGCACCTGTCAAGACTGCCGTACTCCCGCTGTCTGCTACATCACACTGCACGACATCTCGGTACGGCACTGAGGCCTTGTGTTAATTCCATTGTTGATGTGCGCTGAAGATGTCTGAGAATCTAGGTACGAGCCGACGGAAGCCTGCATATCGCGGTGAGGGGCCGCATGTATTGAGGCGCATGCGCGTGGGACATGCGTCCTGGAAGTCTTTCAATTATGCGCGAAGAAATGCGCAGGTTTTGATGGTGCTGCAAGATCTGCTGAGAAATCGCGCATAGATGGTGATGGTTCAAACATCTCCGAATCGGTCATCCTACGAGCAAAGCTGGTAGAGCGAGTGTCTTCTCCCCGCTGAGCGCGCTGAGCGTTTTTATGGATGACGACGGCCATGACAGAAATTCATGAATCGGCCCTGGCTTCTGGCTCGACCTTCCCGTGCTTCTGGAAGCCTGTCGGCGGCATGATTAGGTACGTCGCGGCGGTACCCAACCTTATGGTGTAACTTCCGCGGTTAACTGCATCTCGAACTTGCAAGATGTGCCAATCGCGTAATGCGGTACCTCCACCCGTGACGAGACGAAAGCATGCTCAAGCAGTGTGGTAGATGCTGCACATTAGGCTTGTTGAAACTGCGGCGGTATCGGCATTGGGGAATCTTGGATGGCTTTCTGTTCCACAGCGGTACGTGACCTGTGCATATCCTAGCTGCTGAAGCGAAAGTGTTTGTGCTCAGATCGTGCTTTCAGATTTGGTCACAATGGCGGCGTGAGTCCCTTCCCGCAGCACCTGCAAGCCTTTCGCTGCGCCGTTGAGATCCCATGGTGCCTTGTGAGTCGTCCGCATGCGTTGGCGGAACATTTGCCAACGAGGCGGGCCTGGTGTACATTACATCCGCCTCCGCTGCACTCCCTGACTTCCTCCACACACATTGAAGCGCCCGAAGCTTTGCTGTTTAGTGCTAAGCTCTTCCAAATAGTTGCTTCAAAATTGCCTGCTTCGCCCTTGTTTGGCACCTTGATTCCTTGTTCGAACATCCGATCGCTCCGCTGGGCACGTGCAAGGCTTATACACCGCGGTGGTCTTCTGCTTCAGACAGCGACCGTCTGCTCTCCGAGTTACACCGCCTTGATCTACTGCCAATCGACCGCTTCGAACAACAGCGCAACTCCTCTCCATATAGCTGCGATGGGCGACTCGAAAGGCGCTTGGCCGCCGCATCTCCACGGCGAAAACGTTGGCGATGGCATTACAGCAGATGATCTGGTCTCGAACCTCACAATCGATCCACGGAGATCCCACATCATGCCTTCGTGGTCTGAGCACCCTAACAATAGTCACCATCACCACCATCACAATCACGGCCAAGATATTGACTATAGGACAATGCGAAACACACACGGCCTACCCCTTCCGTTCCGACCTCACTCGCATTCTCACCTCGATCACTCACATCTTCCCAACATCGCAACTGACCATCGATCAATAATGTGGCCAAGTACATCAACCGCGCCTAGTTGGGCACCAACATCAACAATGCCGGTGTATTTCGACAACACCATCTTCGACGAACAGTCAGTCGCACTCGGCCACGCTGACTTGGATCAACCGCTCTATGCCGGCACAATGAACGATCTGGATGTCGTTGATTTTGGTCAAAACAACGGCCAATACGATTACTTCGAGCCGCAACAGGCTATATCGAGTGCGCCAGACACGCCAGACCAGTATCTCGTTGAAGTCGACGATGAGTCCGATCGCAGCGACAAGTGCTACGCTAAATTGATCTTTGAGTGCCTCCTCGAAGCACCAGACTACAGCCGGCCACTCAAAGAGATCTACAACTGGGTACTCCGCAACAGCGCAAAAGTCCGCGAAGATCCAAGCCACAAAGGCTGGCAGAACAGCGTTCGGCACAATCTGTCGATGAACCATGTAAGTAGCTTATTCTGGTGCAGCTCTAGTCAAAAACATCACACTGACCACATCACAGGCATTCCAAAAAGTCCGCACCCACCCCCCTCAGAAGAAGACCAGCCCCTGGAAGTTGTCCGACGACGCGGTGGCTCTGGGTCACGTCATCTCCACGACCAGATACCGCAACAACCCGAAGCGCAAGAAGTCTCGCAACGCTGCTACATCTCAGAAGCGAGTCGATGCGGGCGCCAAAGGCGGCAAAGCCACTCGCGATGCGCAACGACGTATCAAGGAAATGCGCGACAGGCGCGACATGAGCGACAGACGCGACATGAGCGACAGGCCTCCACAACCTACCGGACAACGCTGGGACAACTGGTTCGATCAACAGCAGGCACAGCGCACACCATACATCGCCACACCTTACCCTTCCGTCATGGGCCCCGTCAGAGCATCACCTCAACCGATGATGGCAACGTCAACGAATCCACAGTTCTTCGAGTTCGTGCCTGAGTACACCGATATGCAGCCACAGCACCCATATCACCCTCAGCACCCACAGCACCCACAGCACCCTCCATCATCCTACCCGCACCCACAAATGCCGCAACAACAGTACTACAAGTACAACGAACCAGAACCAATTCAGACTACGGAGGATCAACACAACCTCACCTTCCTCGACAACCCGAACAGCGCACTGTTCGCTGACACCGATGCCGACTCACCCTACTCTTCCATCTTCACCGGCGAACCTTCTCTCACTCCCGACACTGGTTTTGAATTCGAAGACGAAGACACCCTGGCTGGCGGGTCTTCTTCGCCACATCCTCCGGTAAGCATCCCGCGAATGGCTCATTGATGTCCAGCAGAAGCTGACAGCGTGCAGTTTGCGTACAGACCTCCGCCGCAGTGAGTACACCAAACTCCATGCGATACCGCGACCCAACACGCTGCCGACATCACCATCATCCATACGATTGAATGCGCGAGCATGCATACGATCGAACCCACGACGCTCAACGAAGCTTCGCAGACTATGATCTACTGATGTGCCTATACTGCTGCACATATGGCATTGGCTTCATTTTTGCTACCTTACGTTTGCCACGATTGCTCAAGTTGGAAGTCGTTACTGGAGTAGGCGTCTGCAAGGACTCTCAAAGCGATTCACGGGCAAGGATGACTTTATTGGAACGCGGCATTGACTGACTTATGACTGCGCGATCTACGGCATATCTGAACCAGCGAACGCGTTTCGCATAGGTATCTGCTGCACGTAGACTAGACAGCTCATGGTCGTATCTCGTTATCACCATTCAACACTTCTCATGAACTGTACACATTACTTCGCCTCGCTCTCCTGGGCGAGTGCTCTAAACGCCTGCAGAAGATCCTCCTTCAGATCTTCCCAGTTCTCGATACCCACTGACACGCGCAATACCGTCTCCTCGACCGTATTATCGCTCATCCGCCTCCACTCGATCAAACTCTCCACCCCGCCCAACGATGTCGCATGATGGAAAAGCTCCAACTTACTCGGAAACCTTTTGGCAAGCTCCGCCGTCTTCATCCAAATACTAAACACCGGCCCATAACCCCCCGGCATCTGCTTCCGCAACCATCCCATATCCTCCTTCTGCAAACTCGCGTGCTCAATCTTCTCCACCACCTGCTTCACCACCGCCACTTCCCCTCCAAGCGTCTCCCCTGGCCCAAGCTGACCATCCAACCACTCCACAATCCTCGTAGCATTCTCACTCTGCCTCCCCACCCTCAGCTCCAGCGTCCTCAGACTCCGCACCCCCAACCACCCCTCCAAACTCCCCATCACACTCCCCAATGTCACTCTCTCCCCGTACATGCCCCAGTAATCCTTCTCCCACCCGTCCCTCCCTGTCCCAATCGCAATAACACCGCACAGCATATCCGAATGCCCGCCAAAATACTTCGTCCCGCTATGCATCACATAATCCGCCCCCTGCTTGAACGGATCCTGCAACGGCGGCGGTCCGAACGTCGCATCCACCGTCAACACCGCCCCTCTCTTGTGTGCCAGCTCCGCGAAGTGCGCGATATTGTACGCCCGACCGGTAGGGTTGACGGGGGTTTCGATGTGCACCACATCGCCCTTACCCAAGCTCCAGCCTCCATCTTTATCCTCCCAAGAAGTTTCGTCGAAGAGATCAACAATCTTACACCCAGTCAACTTCTGATATATCTTGAGAACGCCATGACACCCATGATACCCCGCCCCAATCGCCACAACCTTCGGGTTCAACCAGACCAGCAGGGCATGGAACGCTGCCAACCCGCTCGCGTACGACAGACACGGCGCTCCAAGTATTTCTCCCAGCATCAATTCCAAGCGCGTGGTATTTGGGGCGGTAAGGCGGGAGTAGACGTGCGAGTCGGCTGGGTCGCGTGGTCCGCGTTTGGGGATATCGAGGTCGTCTTTTGGGATGAGGAGGGAGGGGTCGAAGGGGTAGCGGAAAGTTGTCGAGACGTGGAGGGCGGGGGCGACGTCGGTCGTGGAGTTGAGGGGGTCGTCTGCGTGGACTGCTAGGGTGGCGAGGGAGTGTTGTTTTTTGGGGGGAGTCGGGAGGGGGATGGTGTTCGTGGACCGGGGAGGGTGGCCGTTCGCTTGGTCGGCCATTGCTGGTTGTTGATCGGATGCGAGAGAGTAGAGGGAATTGAAGAGGGGGAAGAAGGAACGAGAGAGAGACAGGTGTGGGTTGTTATTACCTGTTGCTCGAATAACTTATGCGGTGATGAGTCTACTTGTCTTCCGCGGTGCCTACGTGAGCAATGGGGGAGTATTTATTGCGTACAAGAGATATTTGAGGTTCGTAGGGCGTAGAACCAACCCCACCTCGAGCCCACCAAGTTTCTCCTTCTCCTTCCTCCTTCCGAGCACGGCTCCTCCCGAGTAGATATGGCTCCTTCCGAGTAGAAAGTACGAAAGTAGGGCCAGTCCCATTTGGACTCACCTTGGTCGATGAACAGGCGAAGGAAGGGTTGTTGGCTTTGGAAATGGCCTTGCAGTTCGACAACGAAAGGTCATACACCGCGAAGAAGTGCAGTCGTTGGGAGCCTTCCAAACTGTGTTAAGAACTAGAGCCTTTCAAACGACTCAAACGTTCATCGATTGTGCAACTGTTGAAGTATGTGTGTCTCGTGGTCATTTGCGGGCTGCGCCATATTTTGGGGGATATCATAAGCATACGCCCCCAGCAAAACGCCTGTTCATGCTTCATGCACATCTATCGCGTGCCTCCATTGCGAGACCTCCGTCGGTTCCTTCCACGCTCGTTACGTTGCTCGGGTTTCCTCCACACTAGCTACTTCGTTTGCAATTGTCCTCAGTTCTCCGCATCCACAAACGTCTCCTCGTTACCCAGGCTGTCCGTCCGACTAAGCGCACCCCCGGAAGAGTTGTGAGTTGCCCTCATCGGCTCTTGCATCTGCTGCGCCGGCTGTCCCTGCGGTTGTATGTATGCCGGGCCCGGAGCGGCTTTGCTGTCGTTCTGCCCGAAGTCGATCAGGTCACCGCCTCCACCACCCTGCTGTTGTGCTTGAGCTGGAGGTGCGGTCCGCTCTCGCGACGGTAAGCTCTTCTCCTGCGAGAACTGCTCTCCCATCTTCTGTCCAGGCAGGATAGGCGCGATAGCCAGAATCTGCTCAACTTGCTTCTCGGCCGGCGCGTCGTTGTCCACCTTCGCAGCAATGACCCAGTCCAACTTCTCCTCGTCACCCGGCGGCGCCGGCTTGAACAGCTTCGGTGTCCATGGCTGGTCCCCTCGCTCCGATGCTTCCTTCCTCTGCTCATCCTCAATACGCGTCTTCTCATCCGTCGCCGTCTTCTGATCCGCCTTCTTCAAAGCTCGCGTAGTCGTATCCCACAGCTTCTGGCTCTCCCTCGGCGCTTGCTCCTCCAATGGCCGGCTCTTCGGGTAGCTGGGCTTCGCGTTGGTCGCGTCAAAAAACACAGTCTTCTTGCCCGTGGAAAGGTCCTTGATGCTCATCTCGCCGTGCCAGAAGCCGGAGAGCTCGTAGAGCGATTTGCCCGTCTTGGTGTCTTTGATGAAGCCGCCGATGGAGTTGTAGGTGCCGCCGACCCAGCCTTTGACTTTGAACTCGATGTCGACTTCGAGGCCGGACTCCGGGCATTTGACTTGTGCGTGGTCGCCGAGCTCGTACTTCATCTTGCCGAAGAGGATTCCGCGGGCGTACATGTTGGGTTGGGTGATGAAGCTGTAGTGCCTCAAGTCAGCATGCGTATCAGATCATTTCAGTGGGTGCAATGTGACATACTACCGCTCTTTCCGATCCATAAACCTCATCACCGCAATCCCCTCCATAAAGCTCCCAACGCTATTCCCCAAGAACTTGCTCCTCGGCTTCAGTGTCCCATCAATGCGTATCCGATGCTCGGGCGCCATGAAGAAGTACGAGCTCTTCGGCGGATGATGGCACGTCTGCTCCGAAATATAATACCCCTTCGACCCATCTGGGTAGTCCCAGTACCCCGTGAACGTCTCACCCAAGATCGGGTTCAGCGGCTTCTTCACGCCCGGGGGCTTGATGTGCCACCCGCTGAGGTAGAACTTGGTGACTTGCACGAATCGCTCAACCGGGTCCTCGATCTTTGCCATGGGGATCATAATTTCCGGGTGCGCCATGAAGTTTGTTATACGTTCGAGCATGCTGCGGGGTTCGAGAATGAAGGTGGGCAAGGTGATGCGGGAGAGGTCGGCACCGGGGTGGAGTTGCTTGATGATGTGCTGGAGGACGTTGCCTTGTTCGCTGCTGACGACGGTTTCGTCTTCGTTGTCGCTGGCGGTGGCTTCGCCGTCTTTGCCGCTGCCTAGGGAGGACGAGCGGTCGCGTCTGTGGCCGAGCACCATGGTGGGCGGTGGGTCGGGGGGTTTTGTTGGTTGGGAGAAGGGTGAGGTGTGGTGGTGGAGCTTTGGTTGGCAACGGAAGGAGCGGGTTGAGCAGCTTCGGTTGTCACGATCAACACAGTCGGGGGTTGAGTTGGTGATTGTAATCAAACCCAAAGAAGTCTGACAATGTTGTCGTAAAGACAACAGGATGTTGGGTCAAGGAACGAGGAACGTTGCTTCCAGGCAAACTCAATTCCGAAGATGCCGCAGACGTCACAGCAGCGTCGCGCCTGACGTGGGGTCTCACTCCTGCCCACTTCTTGTGTCCTCGCGCTCTTTCTTCCCCCTGACACGATCTGACCTACGTTACCGTACGGAGAGTGATGGAGCTTTCAAAATAAAACGGATGCACAACTGATCTTGTTGTGCCGTTACACAAATTCCGTCCCATTCAAGCTACTGACCACAAGAAGTGGCAGTCCTCCAGCTAAGAGCACGAACATCGTTGGTTTCAACGAGGACTCCAGTCTATGCGAACGCGACCTTATCATGGGCTCCCCTCTGGTCAGCCTTCTTGTTGTGGATCTGTCATCTACGAAAATCAATCAAGAAGACCTTGTCAACGACCTCACGGGATACTTCGACGATCTCCTCGTTCGGACCTTCACATGGAGTGCAGGTGAAGCTTCAGAAATACCATAAAACCTTGTGCTAAAACGGCGTGACCTTGTAGCACAAGTTCTTCGTCCAGTAACCTCTCAACAGAAGTGGCGAGTCCTCTTGAAAGCACGAGGATTGTTGGTAGAACTCTAGTCTGCGCGAACGCGACTCTATTTCGAGATCTCCTTTGGTACGCCTTTCCATCATGAACGGAAGGATTATTGTTGATGCTGCAACTCAAGATCTCTGAAGACCTCGTCAACTAAGTCACCGGGTATCTCACATCGAGGCAGCAACCTCTTCGTTGAGCCGCGTTGTTGATTGATCGTCTGCTGTGGAGCCGCCTTGCTGGAACACTGTATGGCGATATCGTCTGAGTAACTATGTTCCAATGATACGCAGTTGTTGAAGCGACCTAACCACCCAGACGCAGCCTTCGCAGGCGATCATTCATTCGACCGAGACCTTTTCGCGGCGTGGTTTGGCAGTGGTCGTTCATTACAGTTTGCTCTGCTGATACTTCTATCATCTCTAGTCTGTCCTTGCACCACTCCCATTCCTCGTCTTAGACCGAACCCTTCGCCAATCTCTTAGTCACAGTCAACTCGGGGGAGAAGCATTGCCATCTTGTGCGAGAGGTCGCTTTTAAACACACCAATACTGAGCTCCCGTTCGTAGGCCCTCCTCTATTTTTAAACATGTGCTGCAACTCCAGATCGTCGAGAAGGACCCACAATAACACATACGCACCGCTCATCTCCGATTAGAGGCACGAGGCGGCTTTCCGGCTCCTGAGCAAAATGTAAGTGGCGATACAATAGCACGAGAGTTGTCAGCCTGCGGAGGCCGATGGGATACATTCTCTGGCCGAGCGCAGGCATGACATTTCCTTCTCTTGTCTAAGCACAGCAGCCTCATCAAGACATTTGACTGTACAGCACTTTACCGAGAAGCTGCGTTGTTGGGAATGCGATCTACCCGCACCGTCAGATATTAAGGCATTTCTGGACTGGATGCAGCTCCTGGAGAAATATTCGAAATAAACCGGACCAGGTACACAACGCTGGTGGTTTGTTCGAGGCACGGAACATCCGTAGCACACATCCTCCTCGTTCGACTCCGTCACCAGGTTTGCGATCGAAAGAAGCAGCAGTTGAAGGGCTTCTCAACACATCCGACTCCTCTTGGGGATAACGTACGCCGGGATGCCTAATCGGCCGCTGTATGGTTAGGTAGGAATAAGGAGTGCATTTCATTGAACAACAGCTCACACCTGGCGAGAACTTTCATCAGCTCTGATGTGCGTTGCGCTGCGGTATTGTCCTTTCTTTCGATCGACGATCCGGGAGTGATTTGCCAGTCTCACGGAAGCCCTTTGAAGCGAGGGTGGTGTCGTCGAGCAACGGTTCTACGTTGATCACCTGCGAATACGCGGCGTCGAAACTGTACCGGTGAAATCTTCCGATTCTACATGCTTTGGTAGTATCCTGTTGTTGATGCTGCATACTCGACGAAGCAGCCGCTTACATCCGTTCGAGGAGGAAGTCGGCCGTGTAGTGTTGCGGTTCATTCCGCCAGATTGCTGTACATTCAATGAAGTACAATCTGTTCTGCTTGTCCTTTCGCACTGCTCACTCTTCCTGGCACGGCCTGTATTCACTGAAGAGCCGGGAGAGGAGGTGTTCAGCAACACATATTCGCCACTGGTATGTCCTGTGGCTGGATGGCATGCGTTTGCAGCTCCGTCTTTGATCCTTCTGACCTGGTAGAGTTGGGCAATGGTGTACCTGTTCTCATAGAATCCACACCGAGAGCACATACTTTTCTCGGACTACGTAAGTCTCTCAGGTGTTCCCATTTTACATCTCTACTGTCCAGTGTCAAAAGCAGTCTTTGCAAGGAGAAAAGAACGATTGTTCGTTCGACAACAAGGTTAGTCCGAGGTGTAGTCTGATAGTGGTTCATTGCATGTATGCTAATGCTTCTAACTCAACTCCTCAGATCTCTTGCCACGAGACCCCTTGCAGGGTGCAGAACTCTGGTCTGCCGTGGCGTTCAATGTGTGGTTGCCTTCGACTCCGCCATTGCTCGTTCTCGCCCAACAGGATCTCAGCGGTCTTGCTGTTTCTGGCAACCAGGGTTTGTGTTAGTGGGGGAGGAGTATCCGTTCAGGAGCGTGGTTTACATCGCCGGTACCAACATCAGTCTTTGTCGAGGAACCAACACGCTCGGCTGGAACAGGAAGACAAGCGGATCGATGGCCCAAGTCGAATCGCATGGTTCTTCGTTCGACAATGAAATAAGGTGGCAACATAGCCTGGCTGTGGGTTGCTGCTTGTACGCTCATGCTCTTATTCGATCGGCTAGGTCGGCTGCCACGATCCGTGCCTGGTGTCATACTTTGGTATGGCGAGATTTCAGCATGCCATTGTTTGAAACTTCATGATGGCTCGTCGTCGCCTGAGAGAGCTGAACGGTCTTGCTGTTTGTGAACCGGGGTTTGTGCTTCGACCGTGCTGATCGGGGGATAGTATCCCTTGAAGGGCGTTATATATACCGCAGCAACCTCCACCATCGTCGTCAAACCAACACGCCCGACTGAGACAGGAAGGCAAACGGATCGATGCCGTACCTCCTAAGTCGAGTCAGCAGAGTAGCGTTGTGATCTTGTGCCGGAGGTAGACTGCTGTTACATTGATTGTTCAGCTTTAATGGTAGATCTTTGTTATTCCTTGCGATATGTGCTACGTGCGAATTGGCGAGTGGTGTAGAAAAGCAGATCGGCACGACGGTTGTTGGTGAGGTTAGGTTTGCCGCAGTTGCGTACGTAGAAGAGGAATACAAGCGGAGCGATGGCCTGAGTCAAATCGCAGGAGAAGGGTTGTAATCTTGTGCTAGAGGTTGTCTCCTACGAATAATGAATTGATGGGTGAGCCTAACGGATAGGCTCTCAGTTTATCTTGCGAGGCGTGCTGCATCGACGGATCGCAGACCGCGGAAGGTTGGTTATTAGCACGATGAGTGCTATTGTTGTTAGGTCTGCTGCAATCGTTCGAAACGCTGCTTCAGTGATCTGGAAAGGACCTGACTGGAGATGGACTGTTACTGGGCTCTGTAAATACCACTTTGAGAAGGTTGTCAATGGCAGTCGCACGAGTGTCACGTCACGGCCCTTGAAGAAGCACTTTTGTGGCACATCGACTGCGACTTACGGCGTCTCCAGTGGCACCAGGGATTTGGACCGTTCCAAGATCTTGGTTGGTGCTACGATAGGTAATCTTCTCGATATGTGGAACGAACCAATGCCATCTTGATTACTTTTGTTGATTAACCAAACGAGTTCCCATTTGCTGTAGATCTAAGTCAGATGAAATCGATCTATCCATCGTTCTAAATCGTCCTACCACTTTGACGCCCTTGTCTCAAACCGTGGCGGTGCACGCTACGACCGCTGTTCATGCAGTAGTTTCGATCAAGCTTCCGCCTCCTGTTGACTCCCTTGTGTGACTGCGTCCTGCGTCCTGTGGCGTCAAGCACCATCTCCACCGTGCACACCGGTGAGCGCCTTAGAGCTTCACCAACGTAGAGCTAACTACCGTGCCATTCTGCTAAGGTGTCGATCCAGGCACCGCATCAAAGAACTGAAGTGTTGCCTTGAACCTTATTGCAGAAACGCACCAAGCACGCGTCTATTGACTCATGCCGCTCGTGACCTTTCTCTTTTAAACGACTACCTCCAACTCATGAACAACTTTCCTCCACCTGACGAAGGACTTCTACTAGGCTTCGACGACGAAGACGACCCCGAGGAACGAGAACGTATACTACTTTTCCTACAACAACAGCACAAGAAGCGGATTCGCGACTACCAACGTCAGTTGAAGAAGCGGAGGATGTTGGAAGCCGCCCAGGCATCATCGGACTCGGAGATGGACGAGATCACGAAGGGCGTGAAGAAGGGCAAGATGGACGTGACTCCCGCCGGCAGTACGCCACCGGTGGAGCTCGTGAAGCTGGATCCGTGAGCAGATTATGAATTTTGATCTTGGAGAACGCACGTAGCTGACCAGGCACGTAGGTCGGAGATTGGAATGAGCGTTGGCCTGAAGTACCTCTACTCTGGTATGTTCTCCTAGGTCCCATCAGGGGTGCCGGCACTACAGTCGCTGTGCTGCCGCTGCGAGGTTCATCTTCATCACTGAGACTATTGCTGACAACCAACACAGGCAAGGAAGACAAGCGCGGGCGGTTTCAGTGGGAATCGAAGATCCCAGAGGACCTTGGCCAACCCGCCGAAGACGCTGAAAGTCTGAAGTGGGTTCTGATTGTCCGCAAGGTGAAGGCGTACAACGATCCCACCAAAGTCCTCACCTTGCACTCCGTGGTCATTCAGAGCCCACTGCTGAAGGACTTGCTCAAGGACGTCTTGGCGGGCTACCCAGGCGTGACTGTCAACCTCAAGCGCCTCGAGTTCTCCGGGAGGTTCGAGCCCCTCATCCACCGTTATCAGGAACTGAACCAGGCCATCGCTGCTTTGAAGCTCGGAGAGGACGCAGATGCGGCGAAGAAGGCGGCACACGCCGATGTGCTGCAGAACCTGCTCGCCGAAGACTTCAAGGAGACGATCGAAGCCACTGTGGACATGAAGAGTCAGGGTGTGATGACCTACGAGCACCTGTGGACTCTCTTCCAGCCCGGCTCGCTCATCTACAGCAAGCAGCAAGGTCAGGATCGCATCTTCAAGCTCGTGTCGTCGAGGTATGGCCAGGACCGCAACATGAACCCGGTCTTCTGGTTGACGTGCCAGTACGTCGACTACGATGGCACCAGGTTCGGGACACAGAAGCTCAACGTCAAGATCGCGGCATTTGACGGAACAAAGCCTATCACTAGCTTCCAGAGCTTTCCGCTTGAATACCACAACAGCAAGGAAGAGATCAAGGCGAAGCTTATCGAGCGTGGTGGCAAGATTGAGGGATTCGCCGGGTGCCACTACCGAGCGTATCAAGGTATGAGCTGGCGTATGGACAGCATGGGTAACAGGGACAACCAGTTCATCAAAGGCCGGATCGTCATCGACGTGAGTAATTCCGGCTTCACTTCATATGCAATCGCATCGTGCTGACATCTCTCACAGACCCATGGCTGGAATAGGTTCAACCCGAATTATAACATATTCGTGCAGCCACTCCACCTCAAGGAGTCGAGATTGGCCAGCGGCATAGGCGAACTGGACTCAGGTCTGGGTGGCGATTACGAGAGCGAGGTCGAAGACGACTACGATGATGATGACGGCATGCCTACCGATGGGCTGTTTGGCGACGAGGATGATGAGGAGACGAAGCAGAAGAATAAGCTTGGTGACGAGCACAAGATGCTGTGCACGCCTCTGGTCCGCGGTTATGCGTTCAAGGAGAAGATGTGGTATGGGCAAAACCCTAACTTGTCTGAGACACTCGCTGACCCTTTTGCCCTTCTGTCTGTAGGTTGAATTTCTTTGTGTAAGTGACAACCAAAGCTGAAACAACGCCCATGAAGAGAGATCACTAACAGGACCATAGGAATGCCGTCCAAGACGTCGCGTTTAACGAGAGTGCTTTCGACAGCCTAGTGTTGCCGAAGAATAAGAAGGAGCTCATTCACGGATTCATCGACACCCACCAGAACCACATGAACCAGTTCGACGACGTGATACAAGGCAAAGGACGCGGCATCATCTTGCTGCTCTGCGGTCCGCCCGGCGTAGGCAAGACACTCACGGCAGAGTCTGTCGCCGAGGAGATGAAGGTGCCGCTGTATCAGATGTCCGCTGGCGTAAGTTCAATGGCCCGAACACCCTCTGCTGAGACAATGCTAATCTTCCCATTCATTCCGTAGGATCTTGGTCTTGACCCTAGGCATGTTGAGAGCAAGCTCCAAGGCATCCTCGATATGTGTACGCGCTGGAACGCAATTCTGCTGTTGGACGAAGCCGACGTCTTCCTCGAGGAGAGATCGCTGCATGAGCTGGAGCGGAACAAGCTCGTCAGCATCTTCTTGCGCGTGCTGGAGTACTACGAGGGCATCATGTTTTTGACGACAAACCGCGTGCAGACATTCGATCAAGCGTTTCAGAGCCGGTACGTGACAAAACCCTAACTGGTCTAAGACGTTCGCTAACGCTTTTGCCCTTCTGTCTGTAGGATCCACATCAGCCTGGAGTACAAGGAGCTCGACCTCCCAAGCAGGAAGAAAGTCTGGGCGAACTTCCTCGAGCAGCACAACATCGCGCAAGCAGCAGCGCGTGAGCGGCCGCCGAAAATCTCAGCGTCTGCTGCGAAGTCCCAGGACAAGGCGAAGGCGAAGGCGGACACCACTCCAGAAGACGAGGAGGCGACGAAGCAGATCTACCTGGCCCGTACGCTTCCCCACACCATGGACCAGAAGGATGTCGACAAGCTCGCACGGCTTCACATGAACGGTCGCCAGATCAAGAACATTCTGAAGGCGGCTCAAATGCTGGCCACCCGGCAGGGCGAGGGCTTGGGCTACAAGCATGTCGAGAGCGTGATGGATGTGACGCAGCACTTGCACCAGACCACGCTGGAGAGTGAGAGAACGCAGGCCAGCTTCTTCTCTTGAAGCGGCATGAGATTGACGACGGCCAATGATTGACATGATGAATGATAAGGACGTCAGATCACTACCTAGGCATGGGTGGAGTTGCATAGCAACCGTGGAGTGAGCGTAACAGCGTGGACTGGATGCCTCTGGGCTAGATCAGTGTCGTCGTTCTTCTCGGATAGTTTGATACGCATAAGTGAATGAAACATGACGAAATCACAATGCTAGACCGTAGTATGAAGAACGATGTTGTCGAAACTCGTGACGCGTCGAAACACGCTCCTGATTTCACCTCGGCATCCCCCCTCGCTCTTGCCGACCGCACCCCGGTTAGAGGTCTGGATGGCCACCAAGATTACATACATACCACGCTCTCCATCGAATAGATGACATGCTCATATTAAACTGGTCTAGCAGCATCTTGACCATATCTCGAAGGCCGTTGATCTCGATTCTTGCTTTACCGCCGCCTTGCCGGACCTTGATACTCACAGCCATCCGCAGATCTGACAATCCTGGGGACGACGAAGTGACGAAACAAACAGAATCCAACAGCTTCAACGCAATGGCCCCGAAGAAGATCCCAGCGGTCCCTCGACCCAGCTCAAGTGTCCTTGTCATCTCACCCAACAACCAGGTTCTTCTCCTTCAGCGGGTGAGACAGTCTTCCTCTTTCCCATCGGCCCACGTGTTCCCTGGCGGCAACGTTTCCGAAGCGCACGACGGCCGAGTCCCACCTCCAGAGTCAGCAGAGCGACATGTCGATAGCGAAGTCTACCGCAACGCCGCAATCCGGGAGACATTCGAGGAGTCTGGCATCTTACTCGCGCGCAATAACGGCTTTGGACGACTGATTGAGGTACCTGAGGCAGAGCGTGAGGAGGGCCGTAAAGCGATCCATTCAAATCAGACCACGTTCCCGAAATGGCTTGCGCAGAAGGGAGGCCGGGCCGACATCGATGGGCTCATCCCGTTCACACGATGGGTGACACCGACGAATGTGCCGAAACGATTCACTACCCAGATGTACCTCTACTTCTTACCAACCCTCAGCTCGACACCACTTTCGGACTCGGCCGCAGCGGATAGCGAGGAAGAATTCAAGGTTCCTACACCAACTACCGACGGCGGGCTTGAGCACACTACTGCTCGCTTTCTGCCTGCTTCTGCATGGTTGCGACTGGCGCAAGAAGGCCGCATCATCATGTTTCCGCCGCAGTTCTTCCTGCTTCATCACGTAGCCCAGCACTTCGACAATCTACCAAACCCCACAGCGTACGGATCTATCTCACGAGAAACTCTTTCACGTGACGAGCTGGAATCACGGAGAAAAGCGCTTGTTGAATTCGTCAAGACTGGCGACCCGCCGTACACCGAGAAGGTGATCTCACCTATAGTTCTACCCGCTCGTAACGGCCAGAAACGAGACGACAACAGATCTGTTCTTGGTTTGGACAAGCCCGGGCCGGAGCTGGCTGGAAGTGGCAGGTCGGGGGTGAAGGACCAATGTGTACTGGTCAACTTCCGGAAAGAAGGGCCAAGACAGTTGGCTATAATCTCCAAACAAGATGCTTTGGACGCCAAATTATAGGCGAATAGCCTTTTGGATATTAGTTGGGATGGACAGGCTGTTAGCTAAACTGCATAGATATTGGATCCACAACCATCTCGCTACTCCCGTTCTGGTCTTCCACATGCCCGTTGCTCAGCCCGTTGACACCATTCAAGATGTGGGTAGGTGGCGGTCGCCAAATCATAGCTTCGGCTGGGTGGCCTGGGAGCGGCTCTGTCTGGCCAGGCATCTCGTATGCATTCTCCCTGTAAGTCCCTCCTGGTACGAAGTAGTCTTCCCAGAACAGACCGCGTCTCCTCAGCTCTGGCACGAGCAGCTCGATGACGTCTGTGAACGTCTGTGGCATGATGGCGTACGCCTGGTTCAGAATCAGCTCAGCATGTCTCCAGTCATGTTCGGAACAGCAAGAACTCACAATATTGAAACCATCGACATCTCCTTCATCAACCCAACGCTCCATCTCATCCGCAACAACCTCCGCGGTGCCCACACAAGTCGCACCAAGTCCGCCAACCATAATATGCTCCGCAAGTGTGCGCTTTGTCCACTTCCCACCATTCACATCTGGAGCGTGGTTTATCAGACCCTCAATGTATGACCGGACTGCGTTGCTCTCAACGTATCGCAACTCTTCATCGTCTTTGTAGGGAGCCATATCAACGCCGGTCCAGCCGCCGAACAATGTCAATGCACCTTCGTAATCGCCATATTGAACATAGTCCGTATATTTGGCATCAGCTTCTTCTTGTGTACGACCCAGTATCGGTGCGAACTTGGCCAGTACCTTGATCTTCGATGGATCTCGCCCAGCCTCTGCAGCGGCAGACCGGATGTCAGTAATGTTCTTCTTCACTGCTTTTGGGCTGTGCTGCGAGACGAAGATGAGCTCTGCGTGCTTAGACGCAAAAGACTTCCCAGCCTTACTCGTGCCCGCTTGTAGTATGACAGGTGTCCGCTGTGGCGATGGCTGACAGAAGTGCGGTCCAGGGACGGAGAAGTATTTGCCTTCATGGTTAATCTCACGCACAAGATTGGGATCGGTATAGACTCCTGTTTTGCGATTCAGCTTTACGGCGTCTGTTCGCCATGAGGTGTTCCACAATTTGTAGACGATGTCCATATACTCCTCGCACATGGCGTAGCGCTCATCGTGGTCTAGTTGGGCCTTGCCGTTGGAGAGGTTGCGAGCGGCGCTGTCGAGGTACCCTGTTACTACGTTCCAGCCAACTCTAGGTGCTCCAGTCATTAGGAACGTAAAGTGGTTCTGAGGGAGCTACTTACCGACCTCCAGTCAGATGATCAAGAGTGCTTAGCCTCCTCGCCAAATGGTATGGTTGTTCGTAGCTGGTCGAGATCGTGACACCAAAGCCTATACTCTTCGTCGCTGCTGCCATGGCCGGGATCACTGAGCCAGGCTCGTTCACGGGCCATTGAGCACCTGACTTGACCGCATGTCGTAGATTTCTAGGACCATCATAGACGTCGTAACCACCAAGTACGTCTGCAATGAACATTCCGTGGAAATGACCTTTCTCGAGAAGTTGGGCGAGCTCGACCCAATGCTTGACCGTGTTGAACTCGGATGATCGATCATCGGGGTGTCTCCAGAGGCCTGGGCTCTGATGACCAGAACCTGTGGACAATTAGCCAGTCTTCCATGTGACTGCATATAGGGTTCAAGGCAAACGAACACATTTCCACGAAGGCATTAAGGATCAGCCTCTTTTTCGGCTTGTCCCCGTTGAAATGGACGGTCCGGTTCGTTGTGACCATTGTGGTCCGTTAGCATGCTTTTGGAGCTGATTACTTTGTACTTCTTAATTGATAGTAGCAGACACTTTTGATCTAAAGTCGATCCGAATATTTCTAGTGTACTAGCGAGATCGGCGACCTCTAGTTCTATACCGAGGAAAACATAAGCACGCCCTTAGCTTGGTAGCGGTGATTTCTATGGAACCATGAAACGAAATCGAACAATGTAGTCTCAAGAAATTTGATTCAGATATATAGAAGGGTAGCAGTCCAACTACAGCCGTAAGCACGTTCATGCTTTTTTTGGTATCAGTGTATTACAAATCGCACTCACAAACGTCCTCCCGACTTCCAAATTGGTACTCGTCCTGGAGCAGCCTTCAGTCTTCCTCCTTCAATCCCTTCGTCTTTTTCACGGAACCTAGACGTCGCGAGACCCGCTCCCGCACACGACTGCTCCAGGACTCCTCACGTCACTTCTTTTGCTGCTGCTGCTGCTGCGGCTGTTGCTGCTGAGGCTGAGCTTCGTAAATGTAGCCTGTTCGCGCGGTCTCGAAAGCCTCGTCCTTGCCGCGGCCCTGCTTCTCGAGTTCTCTGACCAGAGGGAGAACCTCGCGGCCGAATTGCTCAATCTCTTCCTCGTAGTGCAAGAAAGCTGTCAGAATGATGCTGACACCCAGGGATTTGAGCATGCCTGTATTATATGTCAGTGTTGTTGCCAGCACAGGAGAAAGGAGATCAACATACAGATACGTTCCGCGATCTGGTGCTTCGTTCCGATCAGCTTCGTCTTGAAGCCATCGTTGTACTGCACGAGATCTTCCATCTTCGAGTTCGCCCACATGCCCGACTTGTTCCCGGTTGAGCTACCAGCATTCTGCACCTGCTGCCTGAAGCCCTCCACAGCTTCCAGATCGGCCTTGCCCTGGATCTCTTGCAAGACACGAATCGCCTCGTCTTCGGTTTCTCGGCAGATCACGAACGCGTTCAACGCGAAGCTGACCTTTCCAGCGCGGTCGTTCTTCACAGCCCTCTCCTTAACATCGGCGATCTGCTTCTGAAATCCTTCGAGTGTGTTGCCGTTCATGAAGTAGTAGTCGCTCACGGCGCCGGCGTTCTCCTTCGCATCGTCGCTGTTGCCGCCCTGGAAGATCTCGGGATGGCCGCTAACTCGGCTGGCAAGGTTGAGCGGCTTGGGCTTGAGCGGATAGTCGTGGAACTGGTAGAAGTCTCCCTTGTAGGTGAAAGAGTCCTCGGTCCAGATACCCTTTAGACACTCGATGAACTCCCGGCTGCGGCGATAGCGTTCGGCGTGATCGAGCCACCACTGTCCGATGCTCGTGAACTGTTCTTGTCAGTGTTCCGAGTATGAGCTACATTTCATCACATTACTCACCTCAAGCTTGAACCACCCAGACACCACATTGACGCTCACACGCCCGTTGCAGTAGTTGTCGATACTCGCGATCATCTTTGCTGCTACTGCCGGGTTCCATGGTCCTGGCAGGAGCGCGGCAATGACCTTCAGCCTCTTCGTGCTCATAAGAAGAGCCTGGGAAAGCGAGACTGGCTCATGCTGGTTATCCGCACCATATCCAGCCATGAAGCGGATTTGAGACAGAGCATATTCGAAGCCCCATCGCTCAGCAGTCTGAGCATAACGCTCATTGGAGTGCAGGTCCCAGTGCGTGCGCTGTGGAATCTTGCTGATAACGAGACCTCCGGACACGTTCGGTACCCAGTAAGCGAACTTAACTCTCTCAGGGTCAGCGTTGATCTGGTCGTGATAGCTCATATCGTCAGCTTCGCCGATGCTTCCATAGCCGTTGACAGCAGGCGTTTCGGATTTTGGCGTGCGTGTGCCTGATTCCGTGCCTACCGGGAGTACGATTCGCTTGCCGCCGATCTGACCAGACCGGAGACGATCCAGAGCATTGTTGACACCAGCAAGACCGCCGTCGGCAACCTCCACCTCGGGAAGCTTGAGGCATTTCGCAACCAAAAGCTCTTCAAGCCACTGTGATAGCTGCTCGCCAACGTTGGGATCCTCGTGGAAGATCTTGATCGGGACAGCATGCTGTATGACTCCGTTTGGTGCTTCTTTCGGTAGACCGCTCAGTCCAAGAATGTGTGATTTGCCACCATGTGTGCTCGCGAGCGCCTGTTGCAGATGTTCGGCGGTCTCTTTTCCGACAGTGTCAATACCGAAGCGGAGCTTGTTGCCAGTCACAGCCTTCAAGATCTCGATCGCACGCTTGGTGTCGTAGCGATCAACCATGAAATCTGCTCCAAGATCGCCGAGCCTCTGTCCATTCCTTGCCAAATCAGCCACACAGGCAACCTTGAGACCAGCAAATTTCGCCAGCTGCAAAGCGATCTGGCCGGTCATGCTGCTTGCACCCCAGATGGCGATCCATTCACCAGGCTGAGGCCGCTCGGACTTGGCGATACCCCCAAAAATCTCGTCGCGGATGTCTTCGGGCACATCTCGTGGATCGAGACTGCGAACAAGACCGAGAACGTCAGGTCCCTCAGGAACCTCGCGGAGCTTAGTGAAGTCAACACCGAAGCTGATGCCCAGTGAGATGGCAGCCGCGATCCACGCCACACCAAGTGCAGCTCCCTCCTTGACATCAACGCCATGCGGTATGCGAGCAACGTTGTAGTCAGTGGTTACGACGTACTCCTGGTACGCGGCTTTCCTGACGTCTCGGTAGTCGGTGCTCGGGCCAAAGACGACGTCGCCTTGCTGGATTCTGCTCGGCTTCCGTGGTGCCTTTACCACGATTCCGGCAAAATCTCTGCCATTGACCCAGGGATAACTAGGTTGGCCGAAGCCATAGTCGGCGCCCTTCCAGTCGACTGGATTGAGGCCAATGGCGAGGACTTGGACCAAGATCTCATCATCTCCACGGAGCTCTGGGATGTCCTTGGCCTTCTCGAGCGAGTACTTCTGTCGTGGGCCGTGGAGTAAGAGCACATCCTGTTGAGGGCTCGAGAGACGCAGGAACTCGTCGTCAGAAGAGCGGTGGCTGACACCATTAGTGGCACCGTTCGTGCGGCCATTGCCGTATCCATTGGATTGTCCGTTGGTATTGCTATGGAAGCCGTTCGTTACTCTATCGCCACCGTCGCTATCGCTAGAAGAGCCATTGGCGCCATTGATGTTGCGGTAGGCGAGATTGGATGGTGGCGTGTTCTGTTTCTTGCCTTCCCTTCCACAGTCCTGGTCTGGCCGCAGGCTCACGAAAGGCGAACTTTTGAAGGCTGATGGCATGACGACGGTCTTTATAATGTACAGTAAAGAGACAAAACCCGAGAGACTGGCACCGAAGGCGAAAAGGGCAGGTATACTTGGATCAAGAGAGCACCAGAGGACCAGGTTCAAAAGTGCATGCATGGACAAGGGAAGGAGTGACGACCCATTTTCATTCCATCATAACGGCGACAAATTGCGTAGCCGCTAGGATGAAAGGCTACATGGGGACATGTCCGTACTGCTGAAAGTTCGATCGATGCGTGCTTTTGGTGAGAGCTTGAAGCATAACCTCGCGGCAAATATATGGCGTGCTTGAACCCCACCTTTGGCAATACCCACTCCACTGCTGATCACTTCGTCTCCATCGACTTCATATGTTCTTGCATACGTGTGTTGGAACAATGCCACGTTGGCGGTACGGGCTCAAGTCCGCGAACGGTGGTGGCCCTCATGACACAGGATAGTCCGAGAGGCGCGAGAGGCGTCGTTTGTTACCAATATCATTGGCCTTCTGGTCTCGAAACATCGGGACATATAGCTGGGTCCAGACCCCAACGTGCTTGTTTCGACAGATGGCGAGCGAAGTGAAGTCGCCGACCTACATATTGCAAGGTCTCCGAGTGTCTCGAGGTCTGCCGCGTTCCCATACTTCAAGCGTACAGGTCACGATGCCGGTTTGTTGGTGCTAGCTCGACACTCCAATTATGTTGGTGACACTCACCCGACAATAGGTGAGATGCAAGGCGTGTCGACAAGATTGTGCTGTTGGTGTTTGATGCCAATCCGTAGATTCGTACTCATCAGTCCCGAATGCAACTTCCCAGACAGGGGAGATGCCATTTGCCTGAGGCTCTTTTTCACGTGGTCCGTGAGTGAATGTCAGCAGCGGTCTGATTGGGTGGCACAAAACAATGTGTTTTCACGCCTTCCACACAACGTTCTCATCTTTCAATACTCTGACATCGGTCACATTGCACGACGAGCAGAACCATCAAGCATCCTCCTAGCTGTGAGAGAGGTGTACTGAGCATCTCCTATGGCGACCATACAACAGCCACGTCGACCGACCACATTTTTCGACCTACCACAGGAACTCCGCGACAAGGTATACGCTCTATTCCCCTTTCTCGCAACTATCAACATCACAGAACATCCATCACGAGGTCTCTTGCAACCAAATATTAGTCGCGTGTGCCGTCAGATGCGCAAGGAGTCCTTGGACGTCTTTTACAATCACAACCGCTTTCTACTCGACCTTCGGGGTTGGAAGGGCGAAGGATGGTCTCGGGCACTGACTCCAGGAGACATCTTTCGTCGATGGATCACAGCAATCGGCGACGAGAATGTAGCCCGCCTGCGTTGTCTCAGCTTCTTCTGCAAGGACTTCCGTGTGAACATTAGGATCTCAAGTGGAGTCCCTCCAACTCTGAAGATGAGATTCCGCACGGATTCAAGCGGTACTTCTGATGTCTCCGTGGGGATACCGCACCCGTATTCTTACACCATCGCTGCAGGACGGCTTGAGCAGGGTTTGGAGATGCTTTTGGCCGACATCCAATTCAAGGCGCTCCATCGTTCGGTCACCGTCGAGGACCTTGCCTGTTTCTTCGAAGCCGTCAACAAGGCTCAACCATTTTTATGTAAAAGGCTCAGCCTGGGTGCGGGAGGGGTCGCGCTGCTTACGGATGGCCTGTCGGTGGATGAGTGGCCCAGCACCGAACAACATCTGAAGAGGTGTGACGATTGCGCAAGTCAAGGTGCTGGTCATGGAGATAGCTAAGGTTGCTATTGACGGCCGCGGCAGGCAGGGCTGCATTCTTCGACAACGATGGCGACGCCGCCACTGCAGCCACTGCGTTTCTCAGGTTTGGGATCGCGTCAGTCGGCGATGGGTCAGTTTGAACAGGGGAGGGAGGATCGTACTCTCCAGCAGCGATAAGGTTGCCGCCACTGCACTCCCTGCTGTTCTCACGTCCGAGAGCATGGTTAGTCGGAGACGAACGTGTGCTGTCAAGCTTAGTACGCCAGAGAAGCGTGTGTGAACTATTGCCTCTCATCGTTATACCTATATCACTAATGAAGCTCATATACTTATATCGATTGGTTCCCACACAGTCGGACCCTGCTCCAACCACGTAAAATGATCGACAAACCTTACTCCACGCGCGTCTAAAATTAGCGCGAAACTCTTGGGAAGCCTCGTGCAGATTGCGGTTGCGACTGCTTGCAAAAGGCTGCACAGGCGTTCTTGGGAGTGTCTCAGATCCTAGACAAGAGACTGCGAAGTGGATGACGTCGCGAGAAACGTTTTGATACGCCGTGGGATCTGTACAACGAGCACGACAGCGAGCATGGCATTGTTTGGGGTCCGTCCCTCCTGAATCGAGTCCCGTAGCACCACCTTCACACCTCAGCCCAACTAGGGTTTGCCCGCCATCAGTGGCCACAAACTGGAAGCTCTGACCGGTTGGCGAAGGTATATACCGACTTGCCACAAGCAGAGTGTCTTTGAACTACAGGTTGTCTGGCCCGACTACAGCCTTGCCTCTGATGTCGTAGGCGGAGGATCAAGAGCAACCTTCGGGAGGATCATTATGCCCCCATCGATCATTCAGTCTGACATCACGGCTACAACGCGCAATAGCGACCATAACGAAATGGTTGCACGCTGGAACAGCACGCGCGATCGCGTTGAGGAGGATGAGCACCGCATGAGCTTGAGTGATGATGGGGAATCTGACCTACACGAGCGCGACAACTGGCCGCTGGTCAACTCGACTGAGCGAGATTCCAGCCCAGACACCGTAATCTCGATCGAAAGCCGCAAGAGATATCAAGCGTCAAAGCTAGAAGAAGAGGAAGACACTAGGAGGGATACTGTGCTGAGAAGGAGCGATGACTTCGGCGATCTACCAGCAACTAGTCCTGATGACGAGGATGTTAGCGATCTCGAAGAGGACAGTGATGAGTCTGGACGGGACCCAGGAGGTGGTGAGTCTCGTGAGAGCCCACCACCGGCTCTTGACATCGCAGGCACGGAGGAAGGCTCCCCGAACTCAGATACCCAACATCCACAGCCGCAGAACGAAGGCATATATGCAGAGCGCTCAAGACCGTCTGGAAGCGACAGTCGAGATGGCTCCGTCGACGTTTCTCCACTTAGGGAGTTGGACAGCGCGTTCTCCTCTGGTTCTGTCGCGCAACTACCAACAAGTCCGCGAAATGCTGCAGCCGCTGGGCATCCACAAGAGAATGAAACATACCATAATGTGAATGGCCATGCAATCCACTCGGACGAAGAGCGGGACATTGCAACGCCAATACAATTTGGCATGGACAGCACAAGCGAGACATCTTCTATACACCCTTCCTCACCTCCATCTTACGGTAGGATTACGCCGACTACAAACGGGCCGGCTCGGCCAAGCTCTATCACCAAGAGTACTCCACCATCGCGGACGGCATCCCGAAGATCTCAGCATGTAACGCCGCTCAGAGACCGAGTGCGATATAGCTGGCAGTCAGTACAGGACGAAGAGCCGAATCGACCTCGAATTCACATCATTAAGTTGATCTCAAATACTGCTACCGCGAGTGCTGGCTTTCCGCAGGGCGAGGCGTTCGGATTCTCCATGTCTCCTGGAGGCAGACGACTAGCGGCGTACAATAGTGCTCGGCTCTACATCTTGCAGACAGCTGCGCTGCCGGTAGGCATCAGCCAGGACTTTGCTTTGAAGCGTCGACCCCAGGCAGTGGAGATTGGGGATGACGGGAACGTGCTGGCAATACTTGCGGACGAGCACACGATCAATATATATGACTTGGGCCACCAGCAACTACGGAGAATGCGGACCATCAAGACAGACTTCCCAACAAACTGCATTGCGATTTCGCCAACTGGCGCACTTTTAGCAGCGGCGTACGAAGGCGGAGTGGAGATTTTCAGTCTGGCAAACGGGTCGCTGCCGACTGACAGGAGAGCTGTGCGGTGCCCAAAGATGGACCGACTGACGTTCTCGGAAGACAGTGCGACGCTACTCGGGACCACGGTACGGATCAATGTATCATCGACCATGGCCGTATCTGTGCCTGTATTTCCAAGCTCGGGCAAACCTTCGCACGAAGAGCTGAAGGAGGCTTGGTGCTCCGAGCTGTTGCACCCCGAGAATGTTCGCAACTCCAGCCACGCCATCTTTATGCGTGAGAATCGCGAGACCGCCAACGATCGGCTGTTTGCATGGAATGGTTTGGAGGACACCTTCGGCATTCTCAACATCGGCGACATGCAATATGGAGCGATCGAGTTCCCAGTTGTCATCTCGCCGCCATTGTCAACGTGTGGTGGCCTGGGAGCCGCGATACACAGCCCACCCGCCTTAGATGAACACGGCGATACAGTGGCTATGATTGTGAACGACCGAACGATCAGGCTGTACATCGTCCCACGCAGGCACCATGAGGAGGACACGACCGTCGAGGCCCATAGCATAGACCACGAATTGGACGAAGGGTATGGATGCCCGTTCTCAGAGGTGCGGTGGGTGTACAGCTCAACGTCACTGCCAGCTCCGTCGAGCAGCCAGCCTCACGTTCAAGGTCGTCTTGTCGTCACGAGTCCTGGTGGGATTGCCGATTCGAGCCTCAACGAAGAGCCTGTCGACGATGTTGAGGGTGGGAGGATCATCTTGTTTGACTTCGATCCGCAGTTCGCTGGCCAAGCAGGCCAGACATTCAGCTTGACCCTCGGGAAGAGCCAGCCGCAATTACTGGAGGAGCCCGCATTCGACGTTGCGGCAGAGGTGGCACTGGTACGTCGGAGGACCGTGAACCAGAGTAGAGGTGGTGGGCTCAGCACGCGGCCTATCACGCTTGGTCGTACAGCTTCGACCTTCAGCCGGCGCAACGAGCGGTCGTCACCGCGGTCCGGCACGCCCAGTGGACGAGCTCTGAGGACCAGCCTGCTCTCAATCTCAAGTGAAGCTTCGCGATCTCTGCCAGACCTGATGGAGTCGAGCGAGGCTCTTGATACGTTCGAAGAGCCATACGCACAAGGGGCGCCACGATCCCACGCTTCATTGCAACGAGCTGCAAGTAATGCTCAGCGGCATCGCTTTCAAACCATAGAGGAGAAGAACCGCGAGCACATTAGCGCGGACTCCACAGGAGGCTTTCTGGCTCTACCAGAGTATTCCGAAGAGCCCAATGCGCCTTTGCCGAGTCGCTTCCGGGCATTGGCTGGCTTAGATACCCCTGCATCAGGCCCTGCTATCAAGCCGGCGCTCATCACGAGCCCAAACGGCGATAGGCAGAGTCCGACTTCGAGCACGCCTTCTACGGCGCCTGCCGCTGTTGCAGAGTCATTCAGTGCAGACCAGGCGTTCCATGCTGCTACAATTCAGACGCAGGCGGAGAGCTCTTCCGCAGCACAACAAAGTCCGGTAGAATCGCCACTTTCTGATGAGCAGTTCAGTCTAATCTCAAGATCGGCGACATTCGACACAATGAACTCTATGCCACGATCATTACGGCGAGCATATGGCAACGCGCTTCCAGGCTCTGGTCCACTGCCGAACATTACTGGCGAATGGGAAGCCCCGAGCCCTGTCACAAGCACAAACTCAGGACGGCAATTCCAAGCACCACCACGAAGTCTAAGCTCGAGATCTGGTGCGCTCTCGCCACCCATGGAAAGCGCACCAGAAGAAGATGATCTGTACTCGGGATCTCCAACTGTCGGATCTCGACGTGGACCCTCATCACCTTTAGGCAGGTCTGCGCAAGCTTCGACTACCTACCGCTACTCCACATCCCTCCTCAACTCGCCAGGCCACCCGAGCCCTACGTTCGCGCCAAGTATCTCATCGTTCGACGCCGGCAGCGAGAGCCCTACTAGCACCGTCTCCTCTCGGACCCGCCGACTGCCACCGCACCTGGTCGCCTTTCGCAACGCAGCAACGACCTCCGCCTCCGCCTCCCTCTTCCCGACTAACCAACGTTCCGACCACGTCCCCGTTCGCGAGCACGCCACAAATGCAGGCAGCGTTCCTCATCCTGTCACTGCGTGGCATCCGCCCGCACCTTCCATCACTTCTGCAGCACCATCCGGAGTGTTCCGAGCGCATTCAAGGAAGAGTTCGGTCTCAAACCGAAGTGCGTTTGCTAGCACGGCGAAAGCGAAGAAGCTTGGTTTCTTCCGGACAGGCACGAAGAAGAGGAAGAATCAGGCTCTCTTTGGGCCGGAATATGCGCCGAGGAATGCCAGACAGGGCGGTAGGGGTGGGGCGGATAGTATGTTGGAGACGAAGAGTATGTTTACTACTCTGACGAGAGGAGAGGGAAAGTGTGCGGTGATGTAGAGACGGATGATAAAAGCGTTAAAGCGAGCGCCTGTGTTGGCTTTTGCTTGTTCATATGTTGTTAGATACCCGCAAGGCCAGGGTGAAAGGGCTGTAGCTAGATGTGTATCGGACGTTGCTGAAGAGGGAGCTGATCAGAACATTCGAACAGACACGATGTCGAGCACACTCATTTCATCTTCTTGTGCCGTGTCGATCTGCACTTGCCTGCGATACGAATACGCCGCTATCTCCACCACACCTGTCTTACCTCCGAACCTCAAACATCTTTCCACTACTCCTCAACAGTGCATACCACTACCCAGCATCGTTCACGAACGAACAAATAATGTATCAATGCGCCTCTCCGTCCTCTGCCTCGCCCTCTTCCGCTTCCTCGCCCCTCCCGCCGTGATCTTCACCCTCCTCCTCTACTTCTACGCTCCCCTCTTCGACTGCTCCTTCCCCGTCGCTCGCCGCACCGTACCTGGCTGCTCCATCCCAGGCCAAGAGAGGAATCGAATCCCTGGCGAGACCGCACCATTTCGACTCCTAGCATTCGGCGATCCGCAGTTGGAGGGCGATACCAGTCTCCCACCTCCCGATGCACCGATATTCCCGCGCGTGAACGAGCTGGTGTGGAGAGTACGCAATGGCGGCTTGGGAGGGTTCGCGTGGAAGGACGCGGTGAGTGAGGTGGTGCGGCATGATATACCACGGCACTTGTACGCCTTTCGGAAGAGGTTGGATTTATGGGGCAACGACCTATATCTGGCGCATATCTACCGGACGGTGTACTGGTGGTCGCAGCCGACGCATGTGGTTGTGCTAGGCGACCTTCTCGGCAGCCAATGGATTGGAGACGAAGAGTTCAAGCGGAGGAGTGAGCGTTTCTGGAAGAGAGTGTTCAAGGGTGCTGAGAGGGTGCCGAGAGCTATCACGGACTCGGGTGGGAGGGTAGAGGTGCTGCGAGAGGACGACAGGTGGGAGAGGCGGATCATTGCTGTGGCGGGTAACCACGATATCGGGTATGCTGGGGATATCGACGAGGGCCGTATCAAGCGGTTTGAAGAGATGTATGGGAACGTCAACTGGGATATACGGTTCAAGTTGGATAACGTGTCTCTCGAGGCGAAGAAGCGCACTCCTTTCGGCTCTCAGCAACTCGCGCCGCAGCAGCCGGAACTTCATATCGTGGTGCTCAATACCATGAACCTCGACTCCCCAGCCAAGAACCTCGAACTCCAACAGCAGAGTCGCGACTTCGCGGAATCGCAGGTATTTCCCTCCGACACCGCCAGGAACCCCAACTCCGCCACTATCCTACTCACGCACATCCCTCTCCACAAACCCAACGGCGTCTGCGTCGACAGCGAGTACATCGACTGGTTCCCAGAAGGCGGCATCAAAGAGCAGAACTTCCTCCTCAGAGGCTCATCCGACTACCTCCTCAACGGGCTCACAGCGCTTGGAGAGCACAGCAACGCCATCATTCTCAATGGTCACGACCACGAAGGCTGCGACACCTACCATTACCACCGTGGTGAAGATGGGCCCGGGGCTTGGGAGGCGAAGCATTACGCTTTTGCCAGAGACGAACGGCAGACGGAAGGATTGACGGGGATCAGGGAGATTACTGTCAGGAGTATGATGGGCTCGTTCTACGGGAACACAGGGTTCTTGAGTGGGTGGTGGGACAAGGAGGAGGAGAGGTGGAGGTTTGAGTATGCTAGTTGTACGTTTGGTGTACAGCATGTTTGGTGGGGTGTGCATGTATTTGATCTGGTGGTTGGTGGGTTGGGGGTGGCGGGGGTTGGGTTTGCGGTGTGGGAGGTGTTTGGTGAGGATGATGAAGGCGAAGAGAAGAAGCTGAAGAAGGCGTAGTTTTCTGTATAGCTTGTATACTGTCTGTACACGAATATAAGGAACGTGTAGCTGTACCGCGGCATCCAGTAGTGGCCCGCACGGAAGTTGTTGAGCTGATGTGGTAAGGCAAAGTGCCTGCATTGCAATGCGGAGATAGCGGTGGGATTAAAACTACTTTGTACGCAGGGAAAACACCTGACGAGCTGGATCCGTTTGCCTAGTGCTATTCGTGTTGTCTTGGTTTATGCACGCATCGATGAATCGGTTTGGCCAGTGTAGTATATTGGCACTGGCAGAGACCCGGCTACAGCGGCTGCTAATGCCATGGAAAGAGTCATCTGTGGTGACCGAAAGATCCAGCGATACTCGCTTTCGTTATGCTTGGGTACAAGTGTTGCTCGTCCGCCGCCTAAGGCCGGACTGGGTGATGTATAAGAGAATTGACAACTGCCTCTCCATATCGTGAGATAGATCATTCAATCCGCATACAATTCCATCACACCATCAGAGCTGCTCTTTTCCACGACATCGCAACATGCCCTCATCAATCACCAGCAAGCCTTTGGGCAAGAATGGTCCTCTCGTCCCACGCTTAGGCCTAGGTGCCATGGTACTGAGCGGCATCTACAGCACGCCTGGCTCCGATGCTGAACGGCTCAAGTTTCTCGACGAGGCGTACGAGAAGGGAGAGACGTTCTGGGACACCGGTAAGCTCAACACCCCCTTCGCCCCAACGTTTCGCACTGACACCCCTCAGCCGACGAATACGGCGACAGCGAAGACCTGCTGGGCAAATGGTTCGCCGCCAACCCCTCCAAACGCAACGACATCTTCCTGGCCACCAAATTCGCAATCCGCAAAGCTCCAGCGGACTCTGGTACGAAAGGTCTTCAAGTCGACTCCTCGCCGGAGTACTGCAAACAGGCGATTGCGAAGTCTCTCGGACGTCTCGGTCTGCCGTACGTAGATCTCTACTACGTCCACCGTGTGGATAAGAAGACGCCAATTGAGAAGACGATGCAAGCGATGGTCGAGCTGAAGAACGAGGGCAAGATCAAGCATATCGGTCTGAGCGAGTGCAGTGCGGACACGATCAGGCGTGCGCATGCGGTGCATGCGGTCACGGCGGTGCAGCTTGAGTATTCGCCGTTCTGCCTTGCTATCGAGGAGCCGGACATAGCGGTGCTGAAGACGTGCCGCGAGCTGGGGATTGCGGTTGTGGCGTATAGTCCGCTTGGGAATGGGCTGTTGACGGGGACGTTGCGAAAGCAAGCGGATTGGTCTAAAGCCGGGGACCTGAGAGGACACCTGCCGTGGTTGCAGGAGGATGTTTTTGAGCACAACCTGGGAGTCGTCGACCGCATTGGAGAGATGGCGGCGAAGAAGGGCGTCTCGTCTGCGCAGCTGTCTTTGGCGTGGGTGTTGGCGCAGGGAGATGATGTCTTTGCCATTCCTGGGACCAGAAATATCCATCGTTTGGAGGAGAATCTGGCGAGTCTTGATGTCCAGCTGTCTGCTGAGGAGGAAAAGGCTGTGAGGGATTTGGCGCAGGACATCAAGGGTGGTAGGGTGCAGGACCTGACTGGATATGCGTTTGCTGGGACGCCAGCGCTAGACAGTGCTTGAGATGCACTTCCAACCGTGCAAAGGTCGTAGGTGCTGAGACAACTTTCCTCGTGTATCTTCAAGGCATGAATAGATCGTGGAATCTTCTGTTAGCTCTCAGCCATGTTCGTCTGCGGCTTTCAGGGTTGGAAGACGGCAATGCGGCCAAAGTAAGGGCAACTCAGATTTACAACACCGTCGAATTCAAAGATGTCGCTCATCTTTTGGCCTTCGGCACTCCACTCGCTCCATACGGTGTGGACGACCCCATCTGCAGCAGCTTGCTCCATGTCGGCCAGCCGTTCTATAATGTTTACCTGCTCATCCTGTCCATCGTCTCCGCCCGATTCGTGGAGCTTCTTCAGTCGTGCAACCGTCTCTGGAACAAGATTGAGATCGCGCGGCCTCCGATGCTCAAGTGCACTCGCAGTCCTTTGGCAGTGCAGATACAGATACGCCAGCAGAATCGTGGACGCTGCCAAACAGATTTTGTGCTCGAGGCCCTTCAATGACGCGGGTACGTGCGGGAACTGGAGGAATAGTGGCAACCTGACGAGAATCTCCCGAGAAGCATCGACGCTTGCTAGCATGCTGTAAGGCACGACCGATTCGAGATCCGTATCGTGAATGTTCTGCGGTGAAAGAGTGTGGAACGCTCGTAGCAGGTGCGGTTGGTGGGTCAAGATCACCAGATAGCTTTGATGAATCTGTGTCATTAGCCTAGCTGACATATCGACTGCTTCGCTGTCTGTGGTACATGGTGTGCTGGGTAAGGCCCACCAAGTTAGTGGTACAGATCGAGCTGCTTTCTTTAGATTGCTGTCGATGTCTTTGGTATTTTCGTGGTTCCATCGAAGATACTCGGCTTTTGCGTCGCTGTAACAAGCTTTTGACAGACACATGTTACGTGCGATAATGCGGCCAGTAACGCCAATATGCAGCTCGTCCAGTCTTTGCGTCGGCTCAGTGGTCAGAGAACAGCTGAACGCATCGACCCCGTTGTTGATCAGAGCGGATGGCTGTCCACAGGCAAGAGCGTGCCACTGATTTGCAAACGCCAGTCGAAACCATATATACTTGACCCTAGGATCCGCCGTTGCAGGAAGTTGATGGAGTCCCATGGCCTGCGCAGTTTCCAAAGCACGGCGGAAGATCATACAGCCATTCTGCATGTTGCCGTTGTGCACTTGATACAACCCCTCCAGAAGCAGCGTCTCCAGTCCATCCACGGACCGCACCAACTCGTCCTGGCTGGTGACTTGCTGCGCGGTGCGTACATAGCCCCGGGCAGTCTCGTGAATTGCTGAGTCGGCGATACAGAACTCAGCTGGCTTTGAGGCGATGAATGCAGGCTGTATCAAGCATAGGGCCAGTTGGATGAGTTTGCGAGCGAGTGCAATTGGATCGCTGGCGGATGAGATGGGAGATCTGTGCACTGTGTTGGGGTTGCCAGCGGATCGCCACATCCACGTGAAGGGTGATTTGCCGTAGACGACGATCTGTGCCGCTATGGTCGGTACGGGGAGAACGCCGTGGAGGTAGCCGCTCAACGAGATGCATCTGGACATCGACCATGGCGATGTTATGGTAGAATTTGCCACGACATGCGACGTTCTATGCTTTGCCCGCTTTGTAACAGCAGTACTCTGCTTTGCCAGCTGGTCCACGAGACATTCGACATGGTGGACGCGCTCCTCGAGGTCCTGGGACGTAGAGGTGCTTGCCTCTGTAGTCTCCTGGCTACGACATTCTGTGCCGAAGCGTTGGCATGAGACACAAGCCATCGCGGGAGAGCCATCAAAGCTACATCGCTTCTTCCGACGCTTGCATTCCCAGCAACTGAACGTGCCTTTGCGAAGCTGCTGCTTGGTACGACCTCTGCTCAGTCGTACACTACCATCAGGATCGACTAGAGACATTGTGGTCGTGGGCTTGCATGGCGACCGAGCGAGCGTGGTTGGTGTTTTCGTCATATTATATCAGGAGCCGGAGGTCAAGTATCCAGTTGTCAGCTGGAAGGGCCACGATACCCATGGACTGAGGCGCTCTCCAGAAGGCGAATGCAGTGGTGGCGCCATGACTATGGTCTTGAGGCAGGAGTCGACGTGAGATTCTGACGATCGCACTCGTTCTCGCTTTCGCTTTCCGTTTCTCTTAACCGCAAATATGCAATGGCATTAAGTCCAAGGGCCTGCCAAACGGGAAGCTGTTGTCCTCAAGAGCCGTAGCAGTAAGACGGACGTCTTGCAGATAGTGATATACATTATCTTTACACTTATACTCCGACACCGACACCACAACACACCAGGCTTTGCCACCACGAATCGCTAGATGCAAACACAAATCTCAAAAGCGGAGAGTCGCTCGAACTCTCCCAAACCACCACCGGGCTTCCCTACTTCCCCCCAAACCAACTAAACCCCTTCTGCTTCATCTCCTTCATCTGCGCCTCCATCATCTTCTTCTGCTCCTCTTCCTCTTCCTTCAGCCACTGCGCGCCGTTCTCGCGGATTTGCTTCTCGAGGAACTCATACCTGTCGACACCATTAGCCTCGACCAAACAACCACATTCCATCTCTGTCCGTTAGATGGTAGACCACTTACTGCTTCTGCCCCTGCTCCCGGATCTGATCACTAAGCATCTTCCCCTGCGCCAGCCCCTCGGCCACACTCTGCCCATCCGCCAACACCATCCCTCCGGAGGCAGCAGGATTGCTCTTCATCCCGAACGCGCCTGCCAAAGAGCCCAGACTCCTTCTCGGACGCCCACCTTTTTCAGCTTCCAGCTGGGCAAGGAACTTCTCTCTCGCAATCTGCTCTCGTCGCGCGAACTCTTCGGGAATGCTTTGGCCAGAGAAAGATTTGAGCACCGGCCGCACGTCTTCGGTGCCCATCGTCGCCACGTACTCCAGGAACGGGATGAGGGCGACGAGGTCGGAGGTGTGAGGGTCCTTGGGGTCGCCGGACCATTTGGGCAGCACGATGGCGTTTTCGGGTTGATTTTTGACGTGCGGGGCGTGGGTGTCTACGATTAAGGTCTTGCTCAAATCGCGATTAAGGTACGCGAGATCTTTGACGTACTCGCCACCTTCGTACTTCGTCGCTTCACGCCCAAGCGGCCACATGATGAAGTGGAACGGATCTAACTTCTTAATCACTGGATCGGCCATGGCGATGGGCACGGATGTGAAGAGCACGAGCTCGTAGTACTGCGATAAGTAGCGGATGAAGTAGTCGATCCCTGGACGTTTGGCGGTGCGGTAGCCGTGTTCGCGGGACCATGTCGAGTGGATCATCAGGTCTTCCAGGGAGAGGACGAGGGTGAAGGGTTGGCGTTGCGAGGCTGGGACTTCCGGGAGGAGTTTGGGGAAGGTGGGTTCGGTGTAGTAGCCGAGTTGGTTGCCGAAGCGGGCGCGGATGCGGGCGTAGATTTTGGTTGGGGACCAGCCGTATGCGTTTTCAGCCTCGAGGTGGGCTGGGACCTCTTCGTCGCTGGTGTAGGGGCGGGAGAACCATGCGCCGCCGCCTACTAAGCCGAGAAGGATGGCGCCGTAGAGCCAGTTGGCCATGCGCGCGCGTCGGCGGTCGAGGGAGGTTTCGTAGGCGCTGCGGTCGTAGTCACGTTCGCCTCGGTCTCGCTGTTGGTGCGATTCGGAGTCGTATGTGATGTCTGTTTCGGGAGCAGGGTCGGAAGTGCTTTGGTGGGGCTGGCGCTTGCCTTGGCCAAATTCGAAGTCGAAAGTGCTGGGGATGCCTTGTCGGAGGTCAGGGAGTGGTTGTGAGGGTGCCTCAGCTTCTGGTGGAGGTGCCTGATTTTCTGACGCGGCTTGTGCTTCATGTGTAGCTTCTCGTACGCCTCCGGGCTGAGGCTCGTCCATGTCCAGCTTCTGCGCCAGTGGCTCCATCGGTGCCGAGTCTGCTTTTACAGGTCCATCCTGCGGTGCTGCTGGCGGCTGCTCTACCGGTCTTGTGCCATCAACAGGTGTTGCTGCGCTCTTCTGCGTAGTAGTGGACTTCTGTGTATTCGCTCCTCTTACGGCACCCATAGCAGCGCCCGCCCCCGCGACCGTCCCCGCGCCTGGTGCCGCATCGAACTTAATGCCATCCTGCGGCTTCCACGTCTTGTCCTTCGGAAAGCTGGTGCCGGGTGATGTCTGTCTCGCGGGTCCGGTAGCTTTGGGAGGAGGTGGAGCTCGCTTGGGCTTTGCGCCCACAAGTGGAGGAGGTGGAGGAGCTCGCGGCGGTTTCGAGGCGAATGACTGTATGCGTAGAGATGTGCTGGCTAATATGGGGGATGCATGGCGGATGTATGAGTTGGTGGAGAGGGGGGAGGGGCGGATCGCTCTGAGGGCCGCTCGTGGCAGCATTGTGTTGGCTTCGGATATGCGATTATCTTGATGCTGTTTCTATTGCATCTGCGCCATCTTGGTGTTTTCGGGGATCCAGAAGAGACAGTGTGCACGTTGTGGTATGACCTGTTCAATAATGCTCGTCTTCGATGCCGTGGTTCCAGTCTCGAAACATGCGGAGATGTCCCTTTTCGGCACACTTCCGTACTCAATCAATATTTCATTCGACCTTGATCAAATGCCAAGAAAAGTGCGGCTTACCAGAACTCTTCCTCACCTTCCGATACCAAGTGAACGACTACATATGTGATATCTCATCGAGCTGTATGATCATGTCGTCGTAATGTTAATCGTTACTACGTAGCCAAACTCCAAGCAGTCCAACCCTCCTTCAACCTAGCTCCTACTACAAAACTCCTGCTTCATCCGACCCTCCTTATGACTGGCATTTCCCGTCAACGCAATTGAAAGCGCAGTCTGGGGTAACAATCCAGCAAGGGCTGGATGGGCATTTCGCGTCACGTTTGCATACCGCCTTTCGGTGTTCGTTAGCACCTTTGTACCTTACTAGGCGAACGGAGCTTGTTTCAGGTCTTACTTGTTGCACCGATGGCAGATCGGGGGTGTTACAGACGCAAGTGGTCTGGCCCTCTTTCCCGCTGCAGGACGCCTGCCTTAGAACACAGCCTTGGACGATGGGTGCGAAGCAGAGAGCGAGGATGAGTCCGGTCTTCACGGTGGCTGGTTAAACTGTCGACTTTGAAGATGATGCGAGATGTTGTTGGTTGGGTTGGAGAAGAAGAAAGCGGGTTTGAATCCTCTTTGTAGACAGTGTATTGAAAGACAACTTACGAAAAGACGGCGAGATGAAAGCATTGAAAGCATCACTGATATACAAAAGCTGCAGTCTGCTGTGCATGTATGTACAACCAGACAAGGAAGGAGGTGTCCTCGTGCCGTCTCTTGGCGATGGCCTTCTTCAAGTGACACAAGCAAGTTGCGGGGGCTGCAGATGTCATCAGAGCTGTGAGCGTGGCAATCAATAATGCATGTGTGTAGAAATGGAGTTTCTCTGAGGAGGTGCATCTGCAATCTATTTTTGCTGGCTCCGTTTGACCGCGGAGGAGAGAGTCCAGATTCGGCTGCAGTTCATCAATAGTTGGCTGGGGCTAATCAAATGCACTTTTCCCGCGACCAAAGAAAAGGACACGATTGCGGCTTACCAGAACTCTCTCTCGACTCCATACCAAGTGCACATATGGCTGTGTAGGGCAGAGCTATCGGCGCATATCCCAGCGACAGCGACCAACACACCACCGTCGACGCGACCGACTCCCAATGCACGCCGATGACCAGGCTCGCATGGTCGCGCCAGCTGGCCTCGAGGACAACATGGCCGGGCCTCGCATACATCTTTCTTCTTACCCTTTGCTGGGCGGTGGGAGGTCATGGCATGACAGATGATGCTGTGGCGACTCTCAGGTGAATATAACTCTGGCGAATCAATGACGCACGTGCTCATATGAAAGTACAGACAAGACACACGCGACCTCTTCTACCATGGCTTCAGCAACTACATGAAACACGCCTTCCCCGAGGACGAGATCAAGCCACTTTCCTGCAAACCGCTCACTCGAAATCGAGACAATCCGGCGGATATTGGTTTGAATGATGTGCTGGGGAACTATAGCTTGACGCTTATTGATTCCCTGTCTACACTCGCTATCCTTGCGTCCGGGAAGGAAGATGGCAGAGATGGGCACAACGCTCTCCACGACTTTCAGAGTGGAGTCAAGTCGCTTGTCAAGCTATACGGAGATGGCAGTCCTGGCAGCTGCGGGAGCAGAGCCTGTGCCTTCGACCTCGACAGCAAAGTCCAGGTCTTCGAGACCAATATCCGAGGCGTAGGAGGCCTGCTCTCAGCGCATCTGTTCGCGATTGGCGAGCTGCCTATCCGCGGGTACGAGCCAAAGTACGTACAACGCAAAGACGGGACAGAGGGCATCTTCTGGAACCACAATCGTTTCGTGTACGATGGCCAACTTCTGCGTCTGGCGCAAGATCTTGCTTCACGCCTACTACCTGCATTTGAGACTTCGACTGGGCTACCGTATCCGAGAGTCAATCTTAGGTACGGTATACCGTTCTATCGAGATGCAGAGGATGGTGTGTGTCGTCTAGACGGCACATCTACGAATCCGAAGGAGATCACGGAGACTTGCGCCGCAGGAGCTGGAAGTCTGGTGCTTGAGTTCACCACTCTCAGCCGTCTGACAGGCGATGAGCGATTCGAAAAGTTAGCAAAGCAAGCCTTCTGGTCCGTCTGGTCCCGCCGCAGCTCCATCGACCTCGTTGCCGGCGGCATAGACTCCGAAAGTGGCCAGTGGATCATGCCAGCTCTTTCTGGTATTGGAGCAGGCATCGACAGTTTCTTCGAATACGCGCTGAAATCCTCCATTCTCCTCTCCGGTCTGTCTCCGCCTACCACTAACACTTCTGAGCAACCTTCTCACATTGACGACCCATTGGCCTACCTCGACGTGTGGACCGACTCATACGACGCGATATCCCACCACATCCTGCGCCCCTCCTGGACCTCCAAACACCCCTATCACGGCCAATCTGACCTGTTCTCTGGCGCACCTCGCTACACATGGGTCGACAACCTCTCCGCCTACTTTCCTGGTCTGCTCACGCTTGCCGGCAACATAGACGAAGCAATCGACTCCCATCTCCTCTTCACTGCATTATGGACTCGGTATTCTGCTTTGCCTGAACGGTGGCACGTCACAGCAAACGGCGGCTCTGTAGACAATAACTTCCGCCACTGGGCTGGACGGCCAGAGTTCGTGGAGAGCACGTGGTACCTTTACCGCGCCACGAAGGATCCGTGGTTATTGAGTACTGGTGAGATGGTGTTGAGGGATATTCGACGGAGATGTTGGGCCAAGTGCGGATGGGCTGGTCTCCAAAACGTGCTTGCAAACGATGATTTTGGCGAGTCCGGGAGAGATGCAAGAAGTGATCGAATGGAGAGCTTCTTCCTTGGTGAGACGGCGAAGTATCTTTATCTACTGTTCGACGAAGAGCATCCTCTGAACGGCAATGGGGTTGATGGCATGGTGTTCAGTACGGAGGGCCATCCGCTAACCATTCCGAGGCGCTATCGCTCGCGCTCCCCGTCCGCCTCCAACTACGCCCCTGTGGCCCCGGCACCGACCTGCGACGTCCCTCCGCCACCATTGGCGTTGACGGTCTCCAACATCGCCGCTCGCTCGAACCTCTTCCACGCCGCGGCGCTCACGAATCTGCACCTCGTGCCCGTCAACCCGGCCCGCTCTTCACCTCTCCTGCCAGCCTCGCCGCACGGCTCCGGGATCTCACTCGAAGATATCCGCAGTCCTTCGAACTATACATTCTACCCCTGGACCCTCACGCAAGACTTGATCCCGCCAATGGGTATGAGCCGCGCCATTTGGACTCCAGTCACCAGTATCCTGAACTTCCCGGACCTACAAGTCCCACTTGCCGCAGGCGTTGGGGACGAAGAGGGTGGCACGGTGGCGAAGGGTGTCATCCCACTTGGCGCACTGCAGAAGGTTACGGAAGGTATTCTGGTGAACAGTCTCAGCAATGTGCGCTTCGATATGGTTCAGGAGCCACGTTTCGTGCATCCACCATTCGAGGAGGGAGGCAGGTTGCAAGAGCTGGAAGTCTCTCGAGACTTTAGGGTAACGGGTATTGCGAACTGGGCGCTGGGACGGGACGAGCGGGTGCTGGTACGGGAGAAAGCGATGGAGGGGTTGATTGGAGGCGGCGGAGGAGGTGGAGAGTACTTTCGGCGGGTGAGGGATTTGGAGTGGGTGGATTTGGTTTTGGATGTGCCTGTTGAATCGCTCGCGAGCAGAGATGACCAGGAGGCAGACAAAGGCAAAGACGAAGAGCTGGCGCAGGGGCAGCAAGATGAAACCGACGAAGCTTCCAACACCACGCTGGACAACCTCTGGCAAGAAGTCGAACGCCTCGCCCACAGCCTCATGGAAGAATTCGGCCTCGACGTCTCCATCGACATCGATCCTATCGCACAGACCATTGGGCTACCTCCTCCCAGCACCACGGCCGCCTCCTCTGCCACTCCAGCGACTCCATCGCCGACTCTTACCCGCACCCTCATCCCCGCCATCCTGCCCACCGGCCCGGGTGCCGCTCCTCTCGCGCAGAGACTCGAACTCACCGACCTCCTCTCCACGCCCTCCGGCTCCCTGCAGATCAAGAACCTCTACTTTCTCGACTCGACACTCTGCTCCCGCGTCCTACCGAAGGAGATCGCGAAAGAGTATTACGTCCTCGTCATTCGGAGGGGTGGATGTAGTTTCGGGAACAAGCTTGCGAATATCCCTGCTATCCCTGTCTCGACAGATAAGCACGAGGAGAAGGGCTTGAGGCTGGTCATTGTGCTTGACTACAATGAGGATGATAGAAGATCGGAAGGGAGAGATGCAGAGATGGGACTGATAAGACCACTCCTAGATGAGCTGCAGCGCACGCCTAAGGGTAATTTGAGGAGGGAGGGTGTGGGGATGGTGCTTGTGGATGGGTCTGCGGGGACGGAGAATGCGCTACGCAGGGTTGCTAAGAAGGTGGGAAGATATGACGAGAAAGCCGTCAAGGTTGTTGAAGTGGATCAGGGCCGAGGGATAGTAGAAGGAGAGAAGGCTGGTGCCGGCATGGCCGTGAAGAGACGGTATTGGTTTGAGAGTCAGGGGGTGCGGATTGGGAATTTGGTTATGCTGTGAATGCGACGCACTGTACAAATGAGGAGTTGGATGTTTGAGGCGTTGGAGTAGCTTTTTGAGCTGATGACGTTGGATAGATGCATGGATGATACCCATTTCGCAGACTCTCATTTCTCGCCAGGTTTCGAGCTGGCTCTATCACTAGTACTGGCCGCTTCAGGAGCGTTTGTCACTCCTACTCCGAGTATCGGACCCACATGGATAAAGAAATACTCATTCAAATAGATGGACGACTGGCGACTGGTATGGTCTTCATGTCTCAGTCCGAGACGGCACTGTCGGCGATGACGAAGCAGCAGCCAGACGATTCGCACCGGTCTGACCGACTCATATCGAGTCGATGCAGGTTCCCGTGAGCTATTCTCCTCACGATCAAATGGTTTCCGGCGACTGCACACCAGGATCTCCACTCCTCGTGTCAGGCAACTGGACACTGGGAGACAAAGATGATGGAAAGTGGGCAGGCCGTTGTATCATGGTGAGGTGGAAGGATACGTGGTCTTGCTGCCGCCCTTGGTATACCTCTTCTTGTCCTGCTATCTGTCCGTCTTCTCTTTGCTGCTCATCTCTTCTGTCCACTTTCCCACCGGACCTTGATCTTTTCTTAATACTTATGTCTTTTCCTGCCTTTATACAACAACAACCTACACAGTATAACACCCACCTTCGGCACCTTCACCAACGCCTACTGTTGCGACTGTACACTGGGGCCGGAGCTACGCGCTCTTCCAGAAGCTCGGATACGAAGGATGGTCGCCGTTTGAGCGGTCCATGCTCGCGTGGTGTATTCCCGGATCATTCCACAGCAACGATACGGGGTCTACATACGGCGACGTTGCGCCACATCGAATCATAGCGGCGCTGCCGCTCCTAGATCGTCGTGCCTCTACGGCCACCGTCAGAGGCATCTCAGCGGGACCCGTTGCAAGCACGCGGCCGAGATCTCCGGCTCGGTCCAGCTTTGGGTCGATAGCTGGCTTGCTCTGGATGGTCGCGCTCAACAGGGAAGGGCGAGCACACCAGTGTTCTACGCCCAGCTCTCGCGACAGAAGCCCACCACCCCCGTATACCATTCAGCCCGTGAGCGTTGCATCCCTGGCGTTTGGTGTGGAGGTTAACATGATACGCCTTCTGTGCGGCTGACGTACATGGACTGCAACAACCTGCAGTACTACGACACGATGCCGGCAATCTCTATCATGGCGTCTGCTCCCCTTGCGGGCTCGTGCGGCGATATAATGTCATGGACTTCACCACGCCACCAGACTCGGTCGCATAGCCGATCACGTTCCCGAGTACCGCGCCCCATTTCCTCAACATCAGCGTCTCGACGATGTTGAGCTTTCACGATCTGAGCCACTGCCGGAACTATCAAGTGAGGCCATCTTTCTGTTTGAAGACGTCGGCGCCCTGTACGTTTTCCTCGAAGAGATTGGTCCGGCGAACAGATCGTTGCTTCGTAATATTGCGGTCTTCGACAGCAGCGTCTGGACGGTGGCGACCTCTCACGACCCGAATCAATGCCAGAATTATCTAGTAAGGCGATGTTTCTTCTTGACGACCTCGACACTTTGGACGCTTTCCTCGAACACATCAGTCCGGTGTGCCTCGCCACTTTCAGCACAAGGTCATCCTGAGCTGCCCGCGAGATCGACTCCCTCGACAATACTCCTTTCGCCTATATATCCCAACAATCACAATTCTGTATACCCCGTCGGAATAACTCGACCACCACCAGTACAGCATCTCTGGAATGAACGCTGGTCCGTTCTCGCTGAGATCACACTTTCACACCAGCCTGAAGACCGTTCGCGCCCTGCCGGAGTGCGACTAAGACCTGTGGGAACAAACCGGGGTGCAAGCTATCAGCAGCTGGGGCCTCCGATTGCACTACTCGCTCACCTCGAGAGGCTTTCGACCCGAGCCATGACCCTGGACCTGCCGCTGGCTGCGTTGGGCCACCCCATTGTCGTCGACATCCGGACCCGTTCTCCCACGAGCCTGCCATCATCAAGACACTCGAGGACCGGCTTGCCAGCATGTATCTTAAACCACTAGACTTGCAGGATGTGGAGGCCGCGTTTCAGGACGCCATCCGGAATTGGTACGGTACCCAGATCTCCCGCGTCGACCTGTGTTGGAGGCCGTGAGGTACCTCGACAATACCCCGGCAAGAAATGGATACTGTCCACGCTACGCCACTTACTTATCGGCCAGCCAGTGTCACAATTACGACAAGGCACCTCAGAGCTGGAAGCATCTACTGCGCACCAGTTGGCCATGCTTGCGGTCTAGCCATATCTCAGAATCAAGGCCGTCATCGCTTGTTCGATGCCTACCACTCTTCGCACCACTAGTCTCGGCCCCTGCACTCACCTCTGCCATCCCAGAGCCTCTCTTCCGAGACTCGAGTTCCCCGTGAATGCAGTTGACTCCATGTTCTTTGTTCGCCTTCGCTGGCTGGAGAGAACAAAGCCTTTGAGATGGAACGCCATCCCATTCACCTTGCGTCGACCACCACAAAGGCATTGTATCAATGTGTGGTACCACGACACCTCGATTCTCAAGACTACATATGGCCGGCGGAGTACCTGTTGGCTGCTCTCTTTCTAGACAGACATCAAACAACACCTACAGCCGTTCAGGACGACTACCACACCACAGTCGAGTCACCAAAGCCAAGCAACAACAAGGACTACCACCACAACGGACACCAACACATCCTCTCCACACCGCCCGCAACAGCCAGTCAACATGGGCTTCCCGTGTAAGACCTGCAACGCCGATCCTTGTTGCTGCCATTACAAGGATCACAAGGCACCCACCACTCGCTACCCGTGCAAGACTTGCTGCAACGATCCGTGTTGTTGCTACGCAAAGTACGACAAGATCACCACTCTCGGATATCCGTGCAAGACTTGCTGCAACGACCCATGTTGTTGCTATGCTAAGTACGACAAAGCGCGCATCATGGCGGTCTTGAGCGGTGCTGAGAAGTTGAGTGCGGAGCTGTACATCATCTCAACTCCGTGCGGTCTCAAGGTGGGCGGCATGGAGGGGGTTCTGGCGTGCGCTTGAGGTGGAAGGAGGAAGGATATCATGGTGCGCGGTTGTGATGAGGCTCGTATGGGCAGCAACACAACCGCACGCCAACGTGCGACTGGAGTTTTGGCGTTCCGGTGACTTTTAAACAACGATGATGAGCAGGGCTCATGTCGATCGCGCACATGGTGCTTGCTTTTGTATGGAATGGGTCGAGTGTGCATTTGAGATGAGGCTTGTATGGGCACCATCCGAAGCGCACACCAACATGCGGATGGAGTTCCGGCGTTTTGCATACTGATGTTTGACAACGACGGCGAGCAGGCCGCCCACGGATCGCGCCACGCAGCGCTACTTGCTCTGGGTATGGGATCATTATCTGGTTCAGCATAGCTTAGACTAAACAGAATGAAAGGGTCTAACCAAACACATATCATCTCGTTTCTTCTTTCGTGTATTTTCGTGGTATTGTCGTAAGTAGAGAAGCTGCTCAAGCGAGACTGTAACGTTTTCTAAAGTGATGTAGTAGACCGTTGCCTCAACCTCACCTCACGCCACCCCAAGATTTGCTCTTCTCTCTTGCACAGCAATCGAACTTCGTCGTTACAACCACCACTGTCTTTGCTCAGTGGCACTCATCACAACGAGAACGACGACACAAAGCTACTCAACAAACACACACAACTAAGCATCAACTCCTCACAACTCCACATCAACAACCATGTCAAACTACGCAGACATCGACGGAACAATCGGAGTCACCCATCCAGGCATCTGCCTCATAGACGACCTCCTCCCCAAAGCACTCGTCGTCTTCGAAGGCATCCGCCTCAAACCCTCCACCCCCCGCTCCAACGTCTTCGAAGAAGAAGTCCCCTCCTCCGCCTTCGAAGAAGCCACCGACCGTTTCCAAGGCGCCGTAGCGAAGCACCCGTTCACCGGCAAAGAATGCTACGTCGTCGCCTTCACCTCGACCGTCACCAACGACACGCTCGTCAAGCAGTACGATTGTTCCGTCTCTGCGAATATCTTGCTGGATAAGGAGCGCATGGTTGCGGAGAGGCCGGTGGCGCACAGCCGGTATGTTGGGGAGAGGGAGGCGTGGGTGTTCTCGTGGGTGGCGGTGCCGGAGATGGTGTTATTGCGGGATATCTATGTGTTTAGCGGGAGGTTTGGGGTGAAGGAGTGGTTTGAGGGGCAGCGGACTGCGGTTTGTGGGTACTGGGGATAGGGATGAGGGCACGACAGTGGGTGTATTGGCATCGTTGCTGTCGTCGAGGAGGAGAGTCATGGGGCCAGACCAGGCGCAAGAGTCGTATATAATATTCAAGGCATCGTCGGTCCGGGAGTATGCCTGCGGTCACCAACTTTCAAATATGTGTGATCGTACCGTAACAAGGACTGTAGTGGCCTCGTCCTTGATGTCAAGCAGGAGAGTGATGATCTCGGACTAGGGAAGATATGCGTGAGAATTGTCCAGTTCATCGCCATCGTAGAGCCATTGTCCCAGTCTCGAAGTCGCAGACACCTATGACCTGACCATGGCAAGCACTGTAGTGGCCCCGTCCTTGATCTCAAGCAGGAGAGTGATGACGTTAGACTAGGAACGAGGAATATGTAGATTACTCGGTACATTGTCGTCGGAGAGCAAATTTTCCAGTCTCCAAGTCACAAAAACCTACGATCATACCACGACAGGGACTGTAGTTGCCTCGCTTTTGCCACCGGCGAGGAGAGGACCAACCTTTGACCAGGAACGAGATTGATATGAGATATTCGACGGTTCATCCGCGTACAGCCTTGCCTTGAGTCTCCGAACAGGACAAGTATACGATCGTACCATCGCAGTGACTGTAGTGGCCTCATTCTTAGCATTCAATACGAGATCCACGGAACTGGACCAGGTACAAGGATTGAATTGGGTAGGCTGTGTGTTGTCACGGTAGAGGAATGTTTTCAATCTCCCAGCAACGGAGACGGGCCATGATATTACGACAGTGGCTGTAGTGGCATCGTCTGTCTCACTAGGGAGGAGAGTGACGCGAATGAAGCCAGGTCTGGGAAGTGTACACGGGCAATATCTTAGAGTGAAGTCGAAGTTGGAGCCGTTCTACTCTGCCAAGCTTCCAAGACCTGCGGTTGCCTCGTGGACAGCCGACCCGAAAGTCTAATCTCAATCGCGACGCAAGCCGCCAACACCAAGCCAATGTCAAGCTCTACGAAAGTGTGCATGTCCATCCGGTCGCTCCCTTCCAGCAGTACATTCGCGGCGCTTTCTATACAGCATCTTGGTCACTTCAGGATAACGCTCATGGTTTTACGGCACTTCAGCGATTGTAGACATCACGATTCCAGCATTTCCCGCGAACTTCGAAAGTAAACAGCAGCATGGCCGCCGCCGCTCCCACAGACGGCGCGGCCAGCATCAATGTCACCATTCGAGTACGACCTTTCACAATACGGGAAGCCGCACAGCTCACCAAGAATGAAGATGGGCCATTGTTTCTGGGGGACGGGTCGCTGGCGGCTCTCCCATCTGCGCCAAAGCTTGGGCAGAAAGGGCTGCGGAGCGTGATTAAGGTGGTGGATGAGAAGTGCTTGTGAGGCGCCCTGCGAAGTCATGGAAACATCTGGAGACCAGCGAGCTAACAAGAGATGTACAGAGTATTCGATCCTCCCGAAGACAACCCAGTACAGCGCTTCACCAGATCATTCGCTCCCACGGGCAAGCGGACGAAAGACCAGACATTCGGCTTCGACAGAGTCTTCGACGAGAACACCACTCAGGGTGATGTATACGAAGCGACCACCAAGAACTTGCTCGACTCTGTACTGGACGGCTACAATGCCACAGTGTTCGCATACGGCGCAACAGGATGTGGCAAAACCCACACAATCACCGGCACAGCACAACAGCCCGGCATCATTTTCATGACAATGCAGGAGCTGTTCGAGAAGGTAGACGACCTCCAAGCTGAGAAAGAAAGCGAAGTCACACTTTCCTACCTCGAGATATACAACGAAACCATCCGCGATCTCCTCAACCCAAACACGAACCCGAAACAAGGTCTTATGCTGCGCGAGGACGCGAACCAAGCTGTCTCAGTCGCTGGACTATCATCGCACAAACCGCAGAGCGTACAAGAAGTCATGGATATGGTCATACGAGGGAATGCTATGCGCACTCAATCGCCCACCGAAGCCAATGCAACTTCTTCCCGCTCGCACGCTGTGCTGCAGGTCAATATCAGTTTGAAGGATCGCAATGCCTCCACGCTGGAGCCGGTGACGATGGCCACACTTTCGATCATCGATCTTGCGGGCTCAGAGCGAGCATCCGCAACCAAGAACCGTGGTGAACGGTTGCTCGAAGGCGCGAACATCAACAAGTCGCTACTTGCGCTTGGATCGTGCATTAACGCTCTTTGCGATCCCCGAAAGAAGAATCACGTTCCTTACCGAAATTCCAAGCTTACACGGCTGCTGAAGTTCTCTCTTGGTGGCAACTGCAGGACCGTGATGATTGTATGCGTCAGCCCCAGCAGCCAGCATTTCGACGAAACACAAAACACTCTGCGCTACGCCAATCGCGCGAAGAACATCCAGACCAAGAGCGTACGGAATGTCTACAACGTAGATCGGCACGTGAAGGACTATCTCAAGAAGATCGACGAGCAAATGAACCGCATCAACGAACTCACTGCGCAGCAAAAGCAGTACGAAGACATGGCGTGGGCCAAGTTCCGAAAGGCAGAAGCGAAGCGCCAAGAGCTAGCGCATGATGGTTTGGCGAGGATACGGGCGGCATATGACCACTCCGCGGATGAGAGGAGGGAGCGGATCGCGAATTTGAAGCGGTTGCGGCAAGTCGAAAGACGAATTGGCGCTATCAGCGGATGGGTTGGTGGTTTTGACCAGGTCTGCGACACTCGAGACGAGGAGGATCCTCCCGCTTCTCTTGTTTCGATGCGGAAGACGGCGCAGGGCATTTTGGTCGAGCTTGAGGGCAGCCGGCAGCACTTCCACCAACGACTGGCGAAGAGCAACTGGACGAGGGCGCTGGATACAGCTCTGCAAGATGGACTGAGGCAATTGCAAGCTCTGGATGGCGCAACAGCTGATGGAGCGGAAGAAGCTGGTCTGAAGAAGGAAGTCGAGATGCTGAAGTGTCGAGCGGATCTTGAAGCACATCTCGCTGTTCTGGAGCAGGAGAAGGCGGGTGAGGCAGGGCTGATGCAAGTCATGCTCACTGCGCAGTTCGAGACTATCGCGATCCTGAACCAGATCCTGCAGATGAACGAATTTGATGCGGTACAAGCTGCTCGGAAGGTGCTAGGCAAGCTCCTCACCTCTTGCACCGAAGCGACAGGCCAGGTCATCAAGCCTGATGGCGGACTCCAGATCACAGAGGCAGTGCCACCAACACGGACCGGCACTCCCAGGAAGCGAAAGCAGGTCCCTTTGATGGGTCCCAGCCCGCTCAAGAACAAATTCCGCCCTCCGCCTACATCAGCACTTCCACCACACATGTCTTCGGAGCTTCAGCCGATGACTTCCAGTCCTGCCCGAGCGACCTCATCTCCTAGGCGGAGGGTGAAGCTCGGAGGTGCTCGGAAAGGCATTGCTTTCTCCGGCAGTACGCCAAAGAAGAAATCGCCTGTCAAGAAGCGCGCAGTGCGATGGCGGGATGACACGGATGATGGTACTCTGGTCGAGTTCCAGGCCACACCGAAAGCGTTCGCCAGCACACCTGAAGGAGACAACAACACTGACGGCAGTCTCGACTTACCGCCTGCACCTCCAAGCTTTTCTACAGTCATCGAGGGCGAGCAAGGCTCCAGCCCACTGCCTACCGCCCCAGTCTCCAGCGAGATCCGTAAGATGAATGCCTCTGCTGGAGCAGGTCGATTCGCAGCCGGCTTCCTAGCGAAGAAGTGCGATAGCTCACCGCAGGCCTCCGACCCACCACCAGTCTCCAGATTCGGCAACTTCAACTTCTCCAGCGAAGACGAAAGCAGCCCGTTGCGCGAAATGGCCGCGAACAGCGCTCCACGCCACAGCACCGCACCGCGCAGCAACCTCCACCACTCCGAGCCCGCAGACAAAGACACAGACACCGCCTCCACAACCTCCAACTCCGACGCCGAAGGCTCGTCGTCCAACGGCACCAGCAAACCCGTCTCCAAATCCGACGCCGCTCAGCTCCGCTCCGCCATCAAGCTCAACCGCGCCTCCTCGATCCACAATAAAGATCGACCCTCCCACCGCGAGTCGATCCACCGTCGTCGGTCGCCTACTGCGACGAGTCCGCCGCCTGAGGCGAATTTCTCGGCTTCGCATGCGCGGAGGATGGTGAAGAGTGAGAGGGAGGAGGCTTTGCGTAGTGTGTTGAGTCCAAGGACGGCGCCGGTGGTTAAGGGGAGTGCGGTCGCGGGACATGGGCCCGTGGGGGTGAGGAGGAGTATGGTTGAGGGGAGTATGGGGAGGGAGAGGGA